>JGI10211J34971_10000036_pt1 | contig 93153 bp, 121 predicted proteins | sample Etolagsediment_FD_34971 | JGI IMG/M metagenome (IMG submission 34971) | reverse complement strand
AGCTTTTCCTTATCTTTGTTCGAAGAGCTTTTGGTTTTACTATCCGGTTTCTTGGACTTTTTGCACCACCAAAATTTGTAAATTAAGAACAAAACTAGCACCCCTACCAAGGCAATAATAATATGTGTCTCGTCCATTTTATACTTTAAAATTGAAAAAGTTCTGTTATAAAATGGATTCTATATTTAATAGGGTCGATGAAGGTTGGATGAAAATTTTAAATGACTCGGAATTGAAACCAATTCTGTACAGTTGTCTGGAACGAGTGATTGATTGTGAAGACTTGTGTCCTTCGACTGATAATATCCTAGAAGCTTTCAGATACCCATTGACCTCAGTGAGAGTAATACTTATTGGGCAGGATCCGTATCCCGACCCTGCAAACGCACATGGGCTTTGCTTCTCCGCACCAGAAGACAGACCAGTACCTCAATCTTTGAGACATATCTTCAAAGCTTTGGTGCAAAGCAAAATAGTGACATCTGCCCCAACTCATCCCTACCTAGGGGGTTGGGCCGATCAAGGCGTATTAATGATCAATGCGGCTCTGACTACAATTAATAAAAAACCAAAATCGCATCTATTTTGGGAGGGATTTACTAAGCGTTTTATTCGAGTACTAACTGCTACTCAATATCAATTAATATTCCTTCTATGGGGAAAATACGCCAAAGATTTAGTGAAGTCCGAGGTTGTTTCGGATCATGGACATATTATTCTGGAATGGGGGCATCCAAGCCCTGCGTCGCGGATTAATAACACAGAAGAACCCGGGGCGTTCAAGTTTTGTACCCACTTTAATGAGGTTAATCGATTGTTAGCTGAACGGAGTTTGCGCCCTATAATTTGGGATCCAGACTATGATAGTTATTATCGTAATGTAGTATTCACAGATGGGTGTTGTCGCGGGAATGGGAAAAAAGAGGCGCGTGCCGGATGGGCTTACTATATGCCTAAAACATTCAAAGACGCTGAAACTAACATAGAGTGCTTCGATCGCGGAAGAGTAAAAGGAAAGCAAACTAACAATGTTGGTGAATTATTAGGAATTATTAATGCACTGAGTAAATTAACTGAATTATCACTTCAGCGGACCGCCACTTTTATTATAACTGATTCCGAATATTGTTGTAAAATGATCAATTGCTGGATGTGGCGCCCAGGATGGATAGCATCTAGAACCGCAAATAAGGAGCTTATAGAAATGTTGCATGAATTGTTGCTTCAATTTCGTAGACCTGAACTAGAGCATTGCCCAATGGGGCTATTTCAACCTGGTCGTCAAACAGATGACGCAAAATTAATGGCACCTGTTGATTGGAAATGGCCTGGTTTAACATGTTTATGGGTACAAGCTTCACACGATCGCACACGTCCAGCAGAGGATCTAGATGCTGAGCTATGGGATGGAAACTATCAAGCTGATGCTCTGGCCAATCAAGGGGCTGAACTACCATTATAAAGCGAATCTGAATATGCTTAATTTTTTACCTTATGTTGTTAGTAAAAATTCATTGTTTAGCAAAAATACGTCGCAATTTGAAATTTGAAAATTTAACACACCAAAATCACAATGTCAAAATCTTGGATCGATAGGCCAAAAAGTTTCGGGTTCAGAGATGAGCTGGATAATGATAGTACTAAGATAGAAACCCCTAAAGGGCTCAAAACTAGATTACAACCCCATCAACAAGCAGCTGTTCGAGCCATGCGTGATTTGGAGCAAAGGAGAGTTCTGGAGATATGTGAAGAGTCTTGGATCGATCACAGTCAAGATAATTACTTAGAAACACAAGTGGGAGTTCTGAGCGACAAGTTCGGTAGTGGGAAAACTATTGACATTCTCGCATTGGTACTCGGACCCGACCCTTCAGAAGTTGCTGAAATAATGCAATTTCCCGGAAATAATGATATACCAAGTGTTGCCAAAAAAAAGAAAAGTCCAGATTATTATGGCTTCGTACATGAAGTTCGTAGAATTTACAATGCTCGCATTGATCCTACATTAATATTCGTTGGTCGCTCTGTGATGTTTCAGTGGGTTGAAGCCATTAAGCAATTCACGGATTTGAAGGTCTTCGTTATTAATAGCTTTAAACACTTTCTAATATTCTACAAGATGTTCACCAATGACATTTCAGAACTAAATCAGTATGATATTGTGCTAGTTAAAAATGCCAGTATGTCTTCTAAAACTTTTCTAAAGACTATGCCTATCTTCGAAGGAACGGCAGTTGGAACAACAAAACAAAAGCCAATTATTAATGTGGTATATCAATTAACTATGCATTTCAACTATAAATGGCGTAGAGTAGTATTGGATGATTTTGATACTATCAAAATAAATATGAATGCTCGGGCAATTCCAGCTGATTTTACTTGGTTAATCTCCGCCACTCGCAAACGCAATGCAAGAACAACCGATATTAACTTGTCTGAATGTGGGGAAACTATAGAAGATCAACTGAGATGGTTCCGACCGACATACAACAGTTTGTTCTACAAGAATGAGGTTTTCACAGTCTGCAATATTCGCAACGATTCTCATTATATTGATGAGTGTGTTAACATTACAGCGCCTAAATTCTTCGTATATTCCGTATTCAACCCAAATAACAAGTATATGGAATTGTTAGATGCTATGGGTGCCGATGATGCTCGTACGGTAATGGAAATGCTTAACGGTGGAGCTATGAAGACTGCATGTGAGTATTTGGGTACTAAAGCCAACTCCGAAGCAGAAATATTTCAACTCATTTTGGGAAAGAAATATAAAGCATATAAATCAGCGGTCATGCATTTCAGACATGCTAATAAAGTTAAAGGCTTTATCGCGCCTCTGCCTTTAAGTAGATTAGAAATAGGAGAGGAACCTATTAAAGTTCTCAGAACCAATCTGAAAGAACTGGGCCCCATGGAGGAGTTGCATTTTATAAATCAGAGGTTTGTTGATGTGCGTGCCACTGTTCAGGAAGCTAATCAGCGTTACAAAGAGCAGAAAGAAAATCACGGTAAGGCCATTAACAGAGTTATCGATAATATCAAAGAGGGTCATTGCCCGGTCTGTGCCAATCCCATTAATACAACCACCGAAGGTGAGGGTGAGGATAGTGATGATGACTTTGATCTAGCTGAGTTTGGTCTCGAGGAAGACTTTGAGGACGAGAAACTAGATGCTATGATCATGAAATGTTGTGGAGTTATTATTTGCAGCAACTGTGTTAGTGGTAGCACGCGTCTACACCGCGCGGGTGGCAATGTTGTCGGTAGCTGTCCCAACTGTAAGCGTAACATTAGCTATAAATCTATGATCTTCTTGGATCGTAGATTAGATACTGAAGCTATCATTAATGAAGAGTTTGAAAAGCATCCTGTGGAAGAACCAGAAAAGAAGGAGGAAGAATCTTCAGAACCCAAGGAACCCACTAAACTGGATATTATAGTCCAAATTATTCGTGGTAATCCTCCTAAGAATCGTAAACAGGTAGAAATGCAAATTCCATCACTTCTAGGTGGCAATGGAAAGTTACCAGACGCCCCTGATCCAGCTAAGACTAAATCCGTGGTATTTGCTAACTTTGAAGAGACTCTCTGTGATATCAAGAAGAGGTTAGATAAGGAAAAAATTGCATACTTGCAAGTAAATGGGACTCCAAAACAAATCGCGGAGAAAGTAGAACACTTTAGAAAAGACGTACCGGTAATGCTAGTGAATGGTTCGCAGTATTGTGCTGGCCTGAATCTACAATTTGCTGATAACATCATCTTCGCCCATAAGATTATTGATTCAGCTATCGAAGGTCAACTGGCGGGTCGTCTACAGAGATTGGGTCGTAAGACATGCCTACAAATACATTACGTTGTATTCGATAATGAAAAAAACTTCTTGAATAGATTTGATTAAATGGGTCAGAATATTTTTTTATCAAATATAACAACGGACAATCAATACATCTATAACAATATCTCACAGATTCATCACTTATACAAATACATTCATAAAGATAACAGCCATCTCCGCCACACACATTTGACAAAATTTCATATTTTATCGCGAACGCATCTATTAGACTTAATTTCCTTCACAGCAGTTTCAAAAGATACCCTTTTCAAATTTTCCATTCCTGTACAACTGTGTCGCTCCGGAAGGCGATGTTTTAGGCAATAGTTACCATTGCAATACTTGCAGTATCCAATCATAGCGGCTGATTTTTTACAATTGTTATAGAAACACTGCATATATCAATTATAGAAAATTGTGATAATTATAGGAATATTCATGGACCAAGTACCCGTACCTTTAGCTTGTTATTTACATTGGGAATGGTTTAACCGCAGAAGGTTTATTTACTAAGTTATAAATATGGATTTGGATGTCCGGAATATGACGGGGGCGCGGGCCAACGATTATATAAGACTGGCTCCCAGTAGACAGGAGGCCAATGAGAGCATAATAGGTGCAATCATCCGGGCTTATATTACCAAAGCCGGGAAACCTCACATTGTGGTATCCGCCGCCGGTCCTTCATCCATAGTTCGATATTGTGAGTATATGCAACGGGCCAAATTAATCGAATTGTCTTATGTTAGCCCACTTTCGAATGGAACGGTGGATCCGAATATGATCACCCATTTCATTAAAGATAATACAGCGTTAGTTTGTGTTGAGTATGTCAATGAAATTACTGGGGTTATTAATAATATAGTAGAAATCGGTTCCGCAGCGCACAGTAAAGACATACCATTACATTGTGATATAACAAACATATTCGGAATTGCCCGCCTCAATATATTAAGAAAAAACATAGATAGCTGTACGATGTCTTTGGCAAATATGGGATGCATGGTGATTAGAAGAGAGCTTATTGATGGCTATAAAGTAAGACTTCCTGAAGAGCCCACATCAGAAGCATGGCAAAATTTATTCGCAGATGAATTAAAAAAATTAGTAAAGATGCGGTCATCACGATCCAAACTTCTTATAAGGATGCGACAAACTATAACTACCAATATATTGAAAACATGTGCTAGTGGAAAAGCCAATGATTATTTGCGCAATAAACGAACTAAACCGCCTCCAGAAGGGACAATGGTACTTTTATCTAGTGGAGCTACTGTAGTACCCCATATGCTGGCACTATCTATCATAAAAGAAGGCTTTAGTTCACGCAAAATCAACATACAAAATATTCAATGTTTAGCAGATTCACCGACTCTACACAAGATGGGATTTAATTCAAAGCTAATGGAGGGGGCATTTTGTATACATATATCGTATGATTTGAAAATACAAGAGTTTAAAATTATGGTCAAAGCATTAATTGAAGCCATTGGATAATCGGTAATTGATTATATTTTTTTCAAATCAGATGAGCAAAAAAATTAATTGGTTTCCATAACTCGCGAAGCGAATTTTGGGTTGAAGGAATTACTTACCACCGCGGCGACGGCGTCTTGCCGGGCGGTTTTGAGTTCCAGGAGCAGGGGCTTCAACCACTGGCGTAGGTGCTGGTGTAGCTTTCTCGGCAGGGGCTGGAGCCTTGGCAGCGGCAGCAGGAGCAGGAGCCTTAGTTGCTGCTGAATTAGCCCTGGCTTCCTTGGCGGCCTTTTTGGCTTTCTCAGCATCCCTATACAATCCAAGCTTTTCATCAATGAACCCAAACAACGATGGGAGAATGTCGCGAGAGTTGTCGATTGTCGCAATCATTTCCAAGACATCCTTGATGACATCCTCTGTAACAGTCTTGATCTTTCGACAACGCAAACTAATCTCAATAAGCGGATTAACCTTCTCCAAGAAGTCCATAACCAAATTGCTGGAAAAGATTTTGAAGTCCTTTCCAAACATCATGTCCTTAGTAGCTTCATTATAAACTGGGTTAGGTACATCGGCCGTGGGTGCACGTCGCAGCTCCTTGAAGATCTTTTCTGCATAGTGGAGGAATGTCGCATCGGTATTTGCACTGTAAGTAGGTACATATGCCTCCACAACTGGGGGAGCAAGCATCTTTGCCTTGTACTCAGGCAGCTCTTTGGCTTCCTTCCAGGGTCGTCCATCGGTTTTTGCTTGTGCTTTCAGTTCTTTAATCTTAGCTTTGTTTTCTTCTTCCCAGTCCTCTTGCACGTAGAACTTTTCTTGAGCATCCTTCCAAGAGCCAAGGCGATTGACAAATGCTCTATAAGAGAATCCAGAAAGGTCTTCCGCAGAGAAACACATGGGGGTGTGTACAACACTAACATTATTTTTACCAGCTTCAGCAACGCAGAAATCCCTCAAATTCTCAAGTATTTTCTGCAGAGCGCAGCCCAAAGCAATGGAAGCTTCTTTCGAGATCCTAGTCTTGCTTTGAGTTTGAATTTGTATATCAATAAGAGTTTGAGTGCCAGGAGTGGCCGCTAATCTTTCATTTTCAGCTTCCAATTTGGTGCGAGTTTCTTCATCAGCCTTTTTCATAGATTCAACATTAGCCTTCCATTGCTTGAATGCCTCCTCTGCTTTCTTGAAATCTTCGCTTTCATATTCCGCATAGCCCTCAGACTCAGGTACCATGCCACGCTTTCGCATTTCTTTCTTTGTTTCTTTAAGACGATCTAGCTCGATTTGTTCATCATGATTGAGACCAAAGTGATCTATAATTCCCTTGATCCTTGTTAGTGGCATATGCAAGCTAACCAGATCATTGAGAGATTTACGAGCAGTATCAGTTTCCATCATGTTTTTATTCTCCTTTGTTTTCTTTAAATCGTTTTTCATTTTTCTTATTTAGAGTCTTGATCAATGAACTTGTTTAGCTCTTCTATGTCTTCATTTTCGATAGTAGAAACAGGGGTACTTGCAGTAGCCGAGGGTGAGACAGGCGCCGCGGAAGGCGGACTTTCTCCAGTCTCCGTTGGGGTCGAAGTAGCAGCACTAGGAGGACTCCCACCAGCAACGGGACCAGTGGCAGCAGCGGGAGGCGTGCTTGCCCCGGCAGGATTAGGCTGAGGTCGGCCATTATTAGGTGGGGGAGCGGCACCCGCAGGAGGTGGGCGCGGGCCGCCGGGTGGTGGTCTCATTCCTGGCGGCAGCCAACCAGGGGGAGGTCCTCCCCAGCCAGGAGGAGCCCCAGGCGGACCTGGAGGGCCTGGAGGGCGATTAGGCGGTTCTGACTTTTTATCTTTAGTCATGTACCATATAACAAGAATAATTAACAAAATCACTACCACTGCTATTGTAATAACTAGGAACTTATTACTACTAAATAAGTCCATTAGTCCTTTTTTCTGGACTGTCTGTGGTTGTTGGTTAACCATATTTGGAGGATGCCCAGGAGGAACAGAACCATTTGGAGGGAAAGCCTGACCTCCAGGCCCACCTGAGGGGCTTGGATACGGCGGATACGGTGTTCCAGTATTTTTCAACATTTCTTCATCCGTGACAAGTGGAGTAACTCGAGACATTTTTAAATATACCTCATATATTAAGTATACTTAATATATTAATGATGCTCAGTCACTGGCAGGAGGAAGTAGATAATGTTAAGTTAGCTTTAGAGCTATACATGGATCAATTAGAAAGATGGAACTTCAGTGGAGTTAATCCCTCTGAATATAATTTTATAAAAGAGGGATTAGACGCATTAGGTAAGTTAAAACTGCCTAAGCCTACGAATTTAGACACCGCAGTATCTTCGTGGGCAGCATTGTCTAGAGCCATTTATTTAGTTACTCGTATATTGGATATTTACAATAAATACGACGTGGGCACTGATTTTGTATCTTCAACCATGTCCTCAGATTTGATAATAGAAAGAACTCGGGAAGCGTTATCCATAGCCAATATTCGTGGCCAAGATTTTATAGATCATTGGAATGCAGGATCTCATTTATTAGCTCTAGAAATGCTCAATAACTTAAAAATAACTTTTAACGATGTTGAAAAACTAACTCCATCTGTTGATAATATTGGCATTTGGTCCATCCTAGCACATCAGTTTATATCCGAATCTGAAGTACAGCTAAGACTGGAGTGCATAAAAGACGAGATCATGACTGGTGCAGCTCCAAGAAAAAATGCTCCGAATGTAATTCAAGCTCGTGTACAAACATCTAGGCTAGTTCCGACTTCTGTGAGTAAACCACTCAAAGATATATTGGCTGTATTAGACCCGGGAGCGGATTCTCTGGAAAAGGTTTGTCGGATTAAAAGTGATGCTTATAAATTCGGGTATATCATAATACATAACTTGTTGGAACACCCAATAGAAATGAATCCGTGGTCTTTGAAATCTTCTGTGGATATTAATATGGGAGTTAATCAAAAAATATTAGATAGATTCACAACTATTGTAAATCTTGAGTCGAGCAAACCAAAAGATAAAATAGAAAAATGGACAGAGTTGTTTGGGCCAAATAATTCTCAAAACTTCTTCTATGTATTGGAAACGTTAGATGGAAAGCATTACCGTATTTTACACTCCAACTTTAGACTTGATGGATACCCATATGCGGTGCCATTTAATCTAGTGGACTCTATCGATAATCATGAAAAGACTCCAGCAAGACGTATAGAGACTCTGAATATTCTATTGGAAGAACAAATTTTGCGACATGTGGGAACTCCCATAATTAGCGTTGCTAAATCCGAAGAGAATGTCCAAAGGCGCCGAAATGAGTTTAAATGGGACTCGTTTCGACGCAAGGTGCTGGGATTAATGATTCAAGCCGCAAGTGAATTTGGAAAATCTCCTAAAGAATATTTGCGATCCAAACAAATCTTGGAGGATCTAAGTGATAGTATTATGATATTGCTAACAGGTGAACAGAGCCGTCTTTTAGAGAAAATGACTCCGGAAGCTCGAAGAGAAATTCAATTAGCATATCAATCTGATTTAAATAAACTATTAAACAACTTCCGGCTTGTAGCAGAAGATGTTTCAAGTGGAGAAAAAATAAAAATAGATCAGGTTTTGGAAGAAATATTAAATGCAGTGATCGACAAACGACGAGATAATATTTATCAATTAATGTTACATAAAGCAGAGATAGTTAGTAAGTCGTTTGATATTTAATCTTCAAATTCTTCAATATTGTCAAGAGATGTTAAGTGCAATGGTAAGTCAATTATTGCTATACCCAAGGCAGTTAAAGATACCATGGCTAGATAAAACATAGGAATATGAACATTGTTAGATGTTGTGGTTTCATTGACTTTTGAAAATGTCCCATATCCCACACACGCCACCACAGCGCCACACATGATACCAAAACCCATTTATTTTTTATTCCACTCGAAAGTTCGTTGAATTTAGATAATTTCAAAATTGCTATTTAAAACCTAGTAATTATTAGGAAAAGATGAGTACTCAAAAGCGCAAGGTGGGTCGCCCAAAAAAGAATCCCCGCAAAGAACCGAGGCCTCGCGAGGGGGTAATAACCGAATTGAAGAATAACTTCCCCCCACCCAATCCCATCGTTATGTCTATTATGTACGACAATCCTATGCGATGGAAAAGAGTATTTGATCTCTTTAAAGCTATGTCTGCGAGCGGACTTAATATGAAATTTTCTGGCACGGATTTAATCATAACTACGCAAGGTCATGTCAAAAGGAATAAGGTCATGGTTCAGTTTCACGGAGCGAGACAACATCATTATTACTGTCCTCAAGAATTTGAAGCACACATACTGCAGCAAAAAATAGATGATCACCTACAGGCGGTAGATGCGAATTTCGACCTCATTCGGATATATAGTCGTGCCATCAAGAGGAGGTCCTTCCTATACATGCAGCTAAATCATGCGACCCAGCCGAGATTTACCGATCTCCAGGAATTGGAGCTTATGGATAAGGATAAATTCGAATCCGTGGGAGGTATAGAAGAAGCTTTGGCTGCAGAGCGTGATTATCCGGTTAAATTTAGACTGGAATCCAAAGTATTCAAAAAATACATAAATCACACCATTAAACAAGCCAAGGAGCTCACCATCCAGAAAAAAGGAAAGGATGCTTTGAAATTCCAGTACACCCCGAACAAAGGCAAGGGAGTAAAAGAAAGAAGATTCAATCATGATGAAGATATTCAATTGGAATCCAGGGTCGCCGATGATGATATCTTTGCTGTTAGCGCATATGTTAGCGATATGAAACCTATTGCATGCTCTTGTATTGATGATCATATTTATGTGAGCGCTGACAAAAATAGACCATTGATCTTCTCAGCATATTTGGATTGTGAAATGGAGGGCGGCAAGCCAAAGTTGGGAACTCAAGCTGTGACTATCAAGGTAATTACTAACATAGTGAAAGCCGGATAATTACTAAGCAATATAGAACATCCTCGAAAAACATTCCCAGTGATGTTGCCAATAATCTCCTAGCACTAGTATTTTCTAACATATCCGATGCAAATGACCATGTGGGTATAGCTGATATGCAATAAAATTGCATGTGACTTGAATGGGCAACCAAAACGCTAGTAAATCCACAGCAAAAATATGTGGCCAATTCTTTTTTTGACATTGTCGAATATGTCAGTTGGTATTTTCAAAAATGCTAAATCAACTCAGAGTTTGAAGTTTTTCCCGAATTATTTTTCTGAATTCTTCCATTTGTATTTGATCATTTTCCACCAAATCAGATGCTTTATATTCAGACCAGCGTTTTACTTGATTCACCAGTGGTCGCATATCCACTTCTTGATATTCCTCCCAAAGTTTACCTATTTGCTCGGCAGCACTAGCATAGTCCATCTCCACAGATTCCAACCATGGATATAATTTCTTTTCGAGTTTAATCACATCATCAGCTTCGCGGAGTGTTGCTACAACGGCCGGAGGTTTATGACAACAACAGGGGATATCCACATTAGGTAAAGTCAGTCGGGGGGGATCCGCGCGTACAACAATACCATTATCCGATTCCAACGTTTCTACAGCGCATTTGCAAGACATTGTACCTATATCCACTAATCGTTCTCGGAGCCAATTCAACCAATCACTAATCATAAGTACTAATTCTCCAGGATTTGCTGGGGGCGACGTTTTCCAAGCAGGACATTTAGATTGCTGTTGCTTAAACATTTCATTATGATGCACACAAAGTTGATCATGTTGTTCTCGAACTATATCTGCTTGCTTCTTTAATAAATCATGTAATGGGCATTGTTTGAGTTGTTTGCGCATACTATCGTCTAGCCCGTATTCTTTGATTAAAGACATGGCATACGCTTGAGGATCATCGGGTATTATAATATCCATTCCGTGAACTTTGCGCAATATCTTGTCTTGTAGGCCAAATTTAGCCGCCCCTCCGGCTTTATATCGAACATCGCTACCTCCCATTTTAACTGACTTGGATTTTGCGGATATGTTCAGTTTGCCTTTAGATTTTGGTACAGGAGCTTGTCTAGCTAATATTTGATCAATCAATTTCAACACGTCCTTAATATTTTTGTAACGCGAATTACTGTCCATGAGTTTTTTCTCATCCTCCGTTTCACAACATTTGCAACTAAAGAAATCAAGGTATTTTTTAACAGATCTAATCTGATCCAAAGCGTCTTTATGCAAAGATACAAATCGAGTCTTCAAGGATTCGATAGAGCGATTTTCCGCTGCGTACCTCTGCATCTTTTTGCGCAAGTAGTTTAGAGTATGAGAAGCTCCTACTAGCAATACTTGACCACCCCATAATGTATTAAGATTGCGCAATACTTCATCGGTGAACTTATCTCGCTCTAGTTTAGAACGACTCTTTTCATATACCACAGGAAGCATTTCATTTATGATTAATACAGCAGCATCAACCTGCTGAGTTTGAGGCTTGTATTTATCTCGGATCTTCTTAACCTTATCCATTATATTCCAGAAATGTTTTTTTGATTTTTAGTATTACGGAATAGGACCATGAATTCCAGCAACAAAGTCCGCTAAGCGATTTACCGCGTCTACAATAGGTAATGTGGTAGGCGCTCCCGCCCAATTCGCAGGGGGTACTTACAGGCATACAGTCACGCTGAAAGAATGATAGGGTTGATACTGGTTGTGGCAATCCGGTTGATATATCCGGCCCGGATGATATGTTAACAGTCCCAAGTCTTCCAAATACTCCGGAGATCCCTTGAAATATGCAAAATCCACGGGCATCAATAAGCAAACTAGCCCCCAAATCGACGCTTATTAGATCAGAAACTCCTACTACAAAATTTGTCAGATCGGAATCTAGTAAAGTTATTGCCGTGGAAGCATCTACTTGGATGGGAAATAATGTCGGGACTGGCCCAAATAATCCACTATCCGATGAAAACGCGCTATTTCTGGCGACTATAGTTGTACCTAACGAAACATCTTTATATGGTAATATAATGGCAGGAGAATCACTCTGGAACACCACGGCAACATCTTTAAAGAACGAAGCGTTTTCTAGGGTCACTCCGGCCGTAACCCGCACGACTGATTTGTTCGGAAAAGAACCTCTATTATCACTACGATGTGTTTCACAGAGTTGCACATTCTCTAAATCATAAGTTCCGGCAGTTATAATGGGAGCATCCTGAAATGTCCCTTCTATATAAATACAAGTTGGGCGAGGCAAGTCTTCCAAGCGCGTAAATAATGAAGTCTAATCTTGGAAAATATCATTGGGTTCATCGGTCTCCCTGGAAGCCGTAAATACAACCCCGCCAATGGCTGCTGATGAAGATCCAGTTCCCAAACTTCTAATGAACAGAGCGTCAGTATCGCACATTTGTATACTTGATCAAAAAAATGTTCAGAGATTACGATTTATAGTTGGATAACTCTCTTGCAGATGGATCTGTTTTTTCAGCAAATGGATGCCTCCAAAACTTCGGGATTGTGGTTGCTCGTCCGGAATATGCTTCTTCGAATATTTGTCGATACCACAATGACTCGTGATCATATGGGGGACAATGTTTGTATTTTTTGACCTCCTTGGAGAATTCGCCTGCACTCCACATACCTTTTACGTGTTTCTTAATAATGGAATGCCAGCTATCTTTTACCGAGGAAACACCATCGCTGAATGCTTCTTTGGGTCTGTTATAGATTTCTTCTGGTAGCATATCTTTGAAGGCCTCACGAAGCAACACCTTACCTACCCCATACCTAAACATTTTTAGTTTAGCATCGATAGACATAACATCATTGATGAATCGCACGTCGGCAAATGGGACCCTTGCTTCCAGTCCAGCCCCGCTGATACTCTTATCGCTTCTTAAGAGATCGAATCGGTGAACTTGTTTCACTAATTTCACATTTTCATTAAAGAATTGTCTGGGGTTCGGAGCGCGTTCCATACCTCTATAACCCCCAAATACTTCATCAGACATGTCTCCACAGAAAATCACTTTATCTGCTGAATTTTCCGAGATCCATAGAGCCAGTAAATAATTACCAACACTGGCTCGTACTGAAGTGGTGCAGTAACTTTCAATATGACGTATAGTTTTGGGAATAGCTCCAAGCATGTCCTCTTTGGTAACCACAACTTCGTGATGATTCGAACCCAGGAATTTGGCCATAATTCTGGCGTACTTTAGATCTGTGCTTTTTTCCAACCCAATGGAATATGTATTGATTTTATGATCCGACATTTTGGCAACCAAAGCTGCGATAATGGAACTATCAAGTCCTCCGGAAAGCAAGGCACCGATGGGACGATCAGACATCATACGAATTTTTGTTGCTTTGGTTAGAGAATTATGAATGGTCCGGATAGCCACATCTTCATCAGAAATTAACATGGGGTAAAAGAAGCTATAATATCTTTCAAATCCCATTGAATTGTTCCAATAAGAGCCAGGCGGAAATTGATCTACTCGCGCACAAAAATCGATTGCTTTCATTTCGCTCGCGAACGCAATGCTTCCTTTAGAAGAGCTTGGAGATCCGTAGTACATAGAACGAACTCCAATAGGATCTCGTGCGGCAAAGATACCTTGTTTTGGATCAAATAGCACAAACGCAAATACTCCCCTAATTTCGGATAACATACCTTCAAAACCAATTTTATGGTATAGTAATATGATTACTTCGCAGTCAGATCCAGTTTCCGGGCTTAGTTTGTACTTTCTAATTAAGTCTTTGTAGTTATAAATTTCTCCGTTGCAAATCAGAATAGCACCATCCTTTATCATAGGCTGATCGGCAGATTCATCCGGATCCATAATACGCAGACGAGTAAATCCTATATGCCCTATAGAATCAATGTTGCGTAATTTAACGGATTCCGGACCGCGAGTCTTTAATCGCATAACACATTCTTCAGCCTGTTTTACGGGTAAGACATGGCCGAATACAGCAAATATACCACACATTTTTCTAAATATATTTAATCAATTTTCTAACAGCCTTTTGAGTAAATTTAACTTTGTTCATTTTAAAAATTTGAAAATTCTATTTAGAATATCAGAAATACATTAATAGAATGTCTTCAATCAGTGATCAAGAGTTTAATTACTTGTTTGGCGAATTGTACATGTTCTTCACAAGCAAGGGATATGCGTTTGTTTACGTAGATACTGATTTGGACATTTCGGCAGCTTGTGATGACCCTTTTACACTTAGAACATTCGAATAGGATGGAATTACTTGGCTGCTGAGACAAACTAGACAAATGGTATTGGAGAAAAAGCTCCATGAACTTCCCGAAGGCTTTACAGGTTGCTTCTCAGTTTCGACTAGTTATCGTCATGAACCTGATCCTGTGTCTGACAGACATGCCTCAGATAACCGGTTCCCCCCTCTTTGAATTTGAAGGATTTGGAACATATGAGGATTTGCAAGAAACAAAAAAGAACTCTTGTGATATCTGGGATTCAAAGGAGATATGCCTTCGGTAGCATACCGCGATCTGGCAGCTGAAAGAAGCAAAAATGAGCTTGATAATGATGGTGAACAATATATTCAGAATAAATATAAATGTCCTGTACTATTAAAGGACTTTCCGATCGAAAGCGACCCTTTCTGGAACATGGCTTTGGATGAAAGTGGAAAAATTCATTTAAAGTGGATGTAATTGTTGAGGGTCAAGAAACCATCGGCAGTGCATATTACGCCAATAACAAAGAAGAGATGTGGGATTAATTCCATTCTATTGTTGATGGAAATTATGCAAAGGTTCTGTTTGATAAGTTCGGCAAAGACTGCGCGTTGGAATCATTACGCAAATACCTCGAAATTGAGTTCGTTAATCGCTTCGGCGGCGGTATTGGAATGACTCGTCTAGCTCGTGGAATGAGACGTTGTAATCTGTTTCCCTGGCAAACGTAGGATTATCAGAGGTTCATAGAAATGATCTTTTTTTATATAACAAAATTTGATTATGATTATGTTATAATGGACTGTATATGTGAGCCGATGAATGCTCGTGTTAGAATTGGAGACATAATCAATGAACTATTACCTATTACTCCTTGTAAACATATCGGGTTAATAATTGAAGAACTTGTAGATACATATTTGGAAAGTCGAAAAGACTTGATTACTGGAATTACCATTATTCATAGTATCGGGGCATATGAGATACCGACCGATAGATACTGGAGCACTCGGTTCAATGAGTTGACAGATGGTGATGATGTGCTAGATATTATTATATATCTTGGAGAAGGAACCGATTTTGGAAAGCAGCTGGATGACTGGCTAATGGCCTATCGAATGATGTTGTTAGAGGAAGAAGAACCCGCTCCGGAAGCCGCTTATAATAATGATCTTGATCATGAACCTGAACCTGATGATCTGCCAAATCTGGAAGACAATCCGGAATTTGATATGGTTGTAGGGATTGTCAATCCATTGGTGATGTTAGGAATGCTGGCTCGAGCAGGGGTAGCAGATGAATTGTATGAAAGGTTAGCAGATTTAGAAAATGTTGCCACACCACTCACGGATAAAACATTATTACAAAAAATTCCACATGGGAAAGGAGATTGTGCAATTTGCCTAGACCCTCTAAAGGGCGAATGCTACCAAACACCTTGTAATCATTATTATTGCATTGCCTGCCTAGATAAATGGCTAGAATCATCTAAAACATGCCCCACATGTCGACATGAACTGGATGTTCCGCATAAAGTCTAGAACTTTTGCAGAAAGTCTAAAACTTTCTGAGTGACTCAATTTGTCTGGCTAATTGCAATGTTTTTTCATCAGCCGGAGGTCTTTCCATATATCGGCCATGATGTAGTGGCGGAACGTCTTCTCTAGCATATTCGTTCAAGTATTCGCCAAAATCTACTTCCTCTATGCGAGGATTCTCTAGCTGAATCACATCAGGATCAACGCCTGGAATATGTACTCCAGAAGTAGTAGGTGTGTTATCCAGATCTACCCAAGAACCCCCTATATATTTCGCGGTATGAGGCATAGGTATAGCCACGTGTCCATACTCTGGTTCGATTAACCACTTTCCACATCTGGGATTTGGACAACGCATTGCGGCCAGCGCACCTGCACTGGATCCTTTAATAAAGGTAGCTTTGGTACCCAAACGACAATATGGGCAAATAACTCTCATTTATATTTTTGAAATTAAAAGTTTATATATGGAAGAGTTCTGTTTGGGGATATTCGAAGATTTGACCTTTCTCGAGGATGTATTGAGGATGCCCATTGAGAAATATCATCCCAATATGCCTAAATATACCTCCGGGTGCATATTTCGCTCAATAAAGCTAGTACAATCAGGGATGGAAACCGCTTTAAAAGGAGATCCTCCACGAGATTTGGAATATTGTCAAGAAATGGTTTATAATTTATTGATACCCTCCCGACATAGTATTCTGACTGCTATGAAACAAAAAAGAGGTTATGACTAGCCAGATGACTGGGTAGAAATTGCAGGGAGAGTAAATGCAATTATAAATTCATATGACGAATTAAAAATTTGAATATTCTACCTAAATATGAATATCATTGAAAAATACGCGGAATTGCCGGAACTTATTGATGATGTTTTAGGAATACCGGATTATTCATCGGATATTCTAGATAAATACCGTAAGACGCGCAATTTGAAATATGCCCAGAGAATGCAGAATAGTTTGGTGGATTTGCAAAAAAAGGGTGAATTATCCATAGTCGATGGAGAATGGAGAGAATTAACTATATTGCCCTGGAAATTAGGTGTTGGACTTTCAAAGATCGAAGGGGAAGAATATCCAGATAGTTGGGAAGAAGATGTCATACGCACAAATCAAGCATTAAGGAAAATCAGAAATATCATAGATAAAATAACATAATTGGATCTTTCCATCATATGTATTATAATATTATGCAAGACGCAATAAGAAAAAATCCAAAAAAAGATTATCCAGAAGATTGGACGGCTGTCATAGGTGAAGTATCAGCTGAGTGTATAAAAATACGTGAACTTACCAAAGAGCTGAACGATTTATTTGAAGTTTAAATTACTCAATGGAAATGGTTTATGGCATGTGGTTAGCATTTTTTGTAATTCATCCGCATCTTCTTGCTTTTGAATATTATAAATCGGCCCGCGGCCGTGCAGAGCTTCGTAAGCCACCCTCATTTGTAATGCGGTTTGATACGAAAAAACACCTGGAAGTGGATTGGTAAATACGACTACATCCCAGAGCTTGGAATGTTTTTCATTCCACGATTTTATGATACGAAGCACAGCGCGGAAAGCAAAGTAAGCACTGCGGGACTCGTCTGGTGCAACTGAGGCAGCTATTAAATATTTCTTTTTGTACTTATCCGGAATATTTACAATAGTAGCTTGCCCAACAGGAAGTTCACCGTAGAAATTATCATGAATACTTTTTCGAACAGCATCTCTCGTGCCAAGCCATCGCTCATTATATTTAGCATCAATACCAAATGTGTCAATGGGATATGCTATAGCATCCATTAGGTCCACTTCATGAGGCGGATTGTTCAATATATGTATATCCGACACATCAGCAAATGCCCAATTCCATGCTGATATCATTTCGGAATCACCATCCACTAGAAAGATACGCATCTTTTTTATAAACCTCACCTAGTGTTTTATAGGTTTGATCTTCCGAATCCGAGCTAGTAGATAGATAATCATCGGAATCACTGATCCCTAAATCACTATCTGTCAAACTTAACAATGGATACTCTAGAGCCGGCCGAGAATAATATGACATACCGTATGCTTCGTAAATCATATACAACAAATCAAATGGTCTCCATATCCAATTAGTTATGGTTGTTATCCATTCCATGTTATAATTTTGATCACATCTTTTATAAAAGAGAAAATGGACCCGCCTTTTAAAGATGAATTACTTGGCATACGTCCGAATTTCGGACCATGTATGAAGTGATGGAACCCGCATTTATGCGTTTTACCCATTATACATATATGAAGCACGTTGATACGGGTTATATTACAGCCTGACAACCACATATGCCTAATGGACTCGCTGCTGTGGAAGTAACATACTTATGTAAGCGCAAAGCATTCCTATTGGAAGATGGATGGATTACATCTCTTGGTGAGCACTTAATGGAATTATTGGATAAACGAAACATGCTATTTCCATCAAGAGAGATTATGATTCATAGAGAACCCCCAGTGGGGGATGATGAGGACAAACATTATGATCGTGTAGAGATTCCATTAGGGTTATTAAATGAAATATCTCAAATAGATCCGCTCAGAATGTGTGATATAAGATATATTGGTAATAAAGCCGATTATCAAGAGCAAATGCAGAGCCGGCTTATGTCTAGATTTGTCAGAGATATTTATGACTACGAATACGAAGGGGCTCATATATGTTGTAGCAAAACTATATGGGTGCACATAGTACCTAAATATCGAAGTGAGTTGGTCAGACGACAATGCCAACTCGAAGGTTATATCGAGCGTTTGTTAGAAGCAATTGATAACGCCGAGAAATACCTCAAAGGAGCCGAAATTGTTTATAAAAAAATAAATGGATTCTTGCCCTATTAATATAATGAAAGAAGAGGTATACGGCGAAATTAAAGAAACCCTGCGGGATTTAGATTTGGTTCTTTTTCGCGGCAGAGAGTTTGTATCTAATGCTATCGCGTGGTTTCAGTCCTTGGACATACAGCGCCCGAATGTAGCTGAATTTGCAATCGATGAGCGTGCTTTTACTCATTGTGGTTTTGTTATTACTCGCGAGCTCGTTAATGACGAGCGACTTGAGCCGGGAAAACTTTACATTATGGAATCGACTATGTCGGGCCCATTGAATGATAATGTTTTGAATATTAATGGAGAATCCTTTTTGGGAGTACAAATACGTAATTTGGATGATGTTGTTAGAGAATATAATGCGTTGCCGGGCACTCGTGTTGCCTTTGGTCGTTTAGATCGCCCAACACTACGAAAACTACAAAAGATGCCTCAAGGTGAATTGTCAGTTCGGTTAACTAATCTGGTGCACAGATTCGAAGGCACCCGTTATGATGCTAATCCCATCTCATTATTATCAACTATATTCAATATATTCAGGTTTTGTCGTAAAGACGTAGAGGATTTTACTGGGACTGAAGACTGGCTATTTTGTAGTGAATTTGTAGCTCTTATATATAAAATGATCGGTATATTTCCGGACACTGTTGAACCAAAAAACGTAGTCCCGATGGATTTTGTGGGATATGATCAGGATTGTCCCTGTCAAGGGGGTATACCTGTGGTGATAGAAGAACCTGTTTATGTTTACAATAAACAAACAATCATTGATCAGATTTTGGAGGTTTCTGAAATATAGCATGAAACAACTTGGTGCATTCTTGAGTATGTTTATTGTACCAATCAGTGCTGACTTTTACACAAACAAGCCCTGAGGTTTCAAACAGGGATTTCCATACATCCATTGAATAACATTTGATGTAATCTGGTGGATTATCTCTATCAAATCCTGGGATTTTGATGTAGTCGAATATGCGATGTTGTATCTCTATAATCATTTGATCTATAGTATCTTCAACGTTATGCTCGCGAATAATCAAATATCCTCCAGGGCACAAACACCGCGCTAACTCTTTAACACAACCTTCAATATTTTTTACATGATGTAATACTGAAAACGCGCTGATAAGATCAAATTGACCACTTTCAAATGGCAATGGTTCTCCCTCATCAACGTAGTTCATGTTATATACAGCTCGTGCAGTGCGTTCATCCAGAACAGACCAGTCGCGAACGTCTACACCATATACGTTATCTACAGGTATTTCTAACTGCTCCGCTACACTCATTGACTTAATGCCTGTCCCGCAACCAAAATCTAAATATTGCGCGTGGGTAAAGTCTACATCGGAGACTTCTTTTATGAACTTAGCATAGTTCTGACCGACATAGCTACGATCCCCAAAGTACTTCGTGACAGGCTCATATTTTCCTTTTTTCCCTCTTGGCGGGTTAAGATCTCGGATCCGGCAATACAGATTGTGATCTCCGTTGTACTGATATAAGAATTTGTCAGTTATTGCTAAATGACCGTTATAGTGCTGTTTGCGGATAAACGATGCTATTAGCACCGACAACCTATAATAATCTCCAGCTTGGTTACATCTCCTGACCGTGCCAACTTGCCGATCAGAGCTTACCGACTTATACTTTTTCATTTTTAATAGAGATGTATTCAATTTTTACATCTCTTGGTTTAAGAAAAAATGATTTTCTACCAAATAGAAGCAGAAAATGGAAACAACAGCAAAAACATTCGAAAACAAGTGTCCAAGCAAAATTGTTCTAATTGAGGATACCTGCGGGATATATGGATTTAAAATAAATGGCGAAATTGAATTTCAAAGCTCCAAAAGACGGAAATAGATGTAACTCCAGGTGACTCAATCTCAATTGAGTATTGGTTAAATGGGTATGACGATATCTTTATCAAAGGTATGATAACAATCCAGGTTACTAAAGATGTTCTTACATATATGGCATATTATTTTCATAGAAGACTCCGCGATAGATATGGTTTTGCGGGATGCTCCGTACACCACCGCCAAAAATGACTAGTATGCCAGTTATGGGGCTATTCACGTATTGAGATGGGTAAACATAGATGTCTTTGTTAGGGATTGGTTAATAACTCGTCGCTACAAAAATGAAATCGACTCAGGCGTTAAGGATGGGTTCAATAGCCTTCATACAACTCAACCGTCCTTAATTTTTTGATCAATTCTGTACAATTAATAAAAATTAGAAAATTGAAATTGTCTATATATAAACCGAACGACTGATAGTCTAAGACACTTATATTCAATAATCATGCAGGTATTTGTAAAGACCTTAACGGGCAAAACGATCACTCTGGAGGTCGAGTCGTCCGACACTATCGAAAATGTAAAGCAGAAGATCCAGGACAAGGAAGGAATTCCTCCAGATCAACAACGCCTCATATTCGCAGGTAAACAACTCGAGGACGGCAGAACGCTCGCTGATTATAACATACAAAAAGAGTCCACTTTGCACCTTGTACTACGCTTGTAGAGCAACGTTTGAAAACGAGCTCATAACAAGATGTTATCCCTCTCAAACTTTGTTTTTTTTGAGTTTTATCAAAAAAATATCCAATGCATTAAACTTCGCCGGAGTAATATTTTTTCAATCCCTCTGAAGGGGGATTAGGATGTTCATGCGGGCATATGGCATAATCACACACATCTTCTAAACAAAGAGCACCTTGTGGTTCGATGCTGCGCCAGAAGATATCACCAGGGCGGCAATTACTTATTATAATTCCCCAAGCGCTTGCTAGATTGACTTGCCGGGAATAGTAGCTAACGCGGGGATGAGTTATATCCAAAGGTATCCTCGACAGTACTAGTAAGTGTGTATTTAGATATACTCTAAGCATAGCCTGAACGACTTCTGACGAGTCTGCCATAATCCACAGGCGAGTTGGTGCTGGAACTAGACACTCTTTGAGAGATCTAACTAAAGCATCTTCCAGAGATTGGTTATAGATAGCCTGGGGTAAATCTATAACGGGCTCTTTGGAATTCCATAACTCCGTGATCTTACTGGCGGCTTTAGTGAAACGCGTATCTCCATTCGTTATAATGCAATCAGCAATGTGCGCTATAGATATAATATCCGGAGTATCTCCCCTGACGTGCACTTCGCTCAGGCGGGACATTTGTCCCAACGCTCGTTGCATAAGTCCGCCATTTAGTTTATCATCACGCACTATCGGTAATGTCATTCGAGGTGAACCATCCGGATGAACGATTTTAAAATCCGACATTATCGGAGGGGGGTTATATATCTCCTTTGGGCAATCAATGGATTTTTTCCAAATCCACATTGGCTGTGGGTTATGGGAAGAGTACGCAATACATCCCAGATACCACAAGTTAGGACAATCGGCACACCATTTAAGCATATTACTAATATACTTCTGTTTGGGGCGCTGATTGATAATCATAACTAGGTAGCCACCATTCTTGATATACTTGAGAGAATTTTCTATCATCGCATACAGGAAATGCTTAGTCCAAGCACTTTCAGTTTGATAGTTGGATATACTTTGGCCTGGACCCGGATAAATCTCCATATCAAAGTAAGGAGGTGATGTTATCATCGCATCTACTAGCAACGATCCAAGATCAATTTTCTCGGCTTGACCTGTTATGATCTTGAAATCGCCTTCTGGTTTGAAGAACTCAATGATTTCATCTAAATAAGTCTTGAGCGATGGGTTACAATCAACTCCCACATATTGTTCCAAATCAGATGCTATGGCGGCCACGAGGCGATCGCCCCAACCAGCACACATATCTAAAACAGAATTAACTCCTAGAAACTCAACGAGAAACATAAAGTTTATAGGCCGGAAGCTAGTAACTTCTTTACAGCTTTTGTCTTTACGACTTTGCTTATAAATCTGCTCTCTTAGTTCAAGCCCACTGCGCTTTTGCTTGCCGATTAATTGATAGTGATGCTCCTGCCAATATTCCATGGGAGTTTTCTTGCCACCAAAACTGGACTTAACTTGCTCTGGTTCTGTCCAAATCGACGCCAACATATCATGATTCTCCCAGTCTTCTAGTTTATGAACTAAAATCAGGTACTTGCCGCGAAAAGTATGATCAATATTAGGCAAGTTGAATATCTTGTAGGCAGCTTCATAAAGTCTGTCGAGTGGTGATACACCACGGAGATTTTCCATCATTCTCAGCATTGCTACATCAGTAATGAACTTTCTGCGATACGGAAACTCATGATTCTTTCTTTCGGTTGCAACTTCAGAAGAGCGAGTTTTTTTATTGCTAGAAGAGGGGTTTCTCCTACGGGAAACGGATTTCCCTTTTTTGCCAAATTTTGATCTACTTTTATCGGTCCTCAACATCGTCTACTTTATATATTCAATTTTTTAAAGCCTCCGGATTTTTACAATCTCCTGAATTTTTATAATCCTGGCGGGACAGGTCTCCAATAATCTGGGGATGTAGGTTTTTCAGATCTATCAAATGTATTGACTAGTTCAGAACTAGGTTGTGATATAACTTGGTAACCATAATCTCTGTCACAATTGCGCATACAAACTTGCGGATAGTCAGCACTATCAGAACAATCCTTATAGCAGTTCCGGGTCATACAACCGCGGTAACATCGACCAAAATTATCCCCGCATTTCTGCAAGCACCTCAGATCCGTCCAATGTCTATGAAATGGCTTGCTAGTATGCTTTTCTTTCAATTCCGGAAGCGTAATAACACCAGAATAATACAATGCAGCAATCAATACTATTAACAGTAACACAACTAAAACTAAGGCGTGCATATTATATTACCCTCATGAAATTTTGAAAAACATATCACGCAAATTGTGTTGCAAGATCACAATGGAAGAAATACCCAGAAATATGGAAATACTTGACAACGTACTATCTGATGTTCAAAAATTTATGAAAGAACTGAATCCTGATTCTGCACACGATTTTGATCACATATTGGAAGTGCTGGGTACATGGAAGAAAAGGATATCAAACATCTAGTTGGCACGGGAAGCTCACCAAAATGGAAGAAGAAGACATATGGTTAGCTATTGTCCTTCACGAAGTCGATGATCATAAATTGACAGACTCAAAAGATTATGAAAATGCAAGACGAATTTTAAGAAAACATAGATGTTACGATACTGATACGGTAATAGAAATGATCGACTTGGTCAGTTGTTCCAAAAACGGAAATAACCCTGCGCCGAAAACCTGGATGCTAATTCCCAGAGCTGCTGATAGAATGGCAGCCATTGGTAAGAGAGGATTGGATCGGATGTTCGCATATGGAGCATCTAAAGATCGTCCTCTGAGAGTTGCATCCACTCCTAAATTTAACTCTGTTGAAGATATAAAAAAAGCATGCTACAGGTGATCGATTTCGGCTTTATGTATTATCGGGCGGGCATTCCGATTCGACCATAGATCATCTATTTGATAAGATACTACATTTAAACCATCCCAACCTGCCAGAAATCCAAATGAGTGATTACTTTACTCGAGAATCAAAGCGACTTCATGAAGAAATGTTTGAGTGTCTCCTTAGCGAGGACGATTACACACTTTAATGTTAGATTTCTGGTATTCAACAGTCATTCCATGTTGGAGCAATAAGTTTTTTAAGGTTTCCATGTCTCGCCTTCGGAAATCTTCATATTTCAGAAATATTGGACTTCCCCTGAGAGTATGTTGGCGTATTATTAACAACATTGATCGCACCGTATTATTATCTAATGGAATGGCGGATGAGTTGAATAAATTCTCTGCCATAGTATAATGTTAGTTCTAGCCTTTATAGTTGTACTGGTTTTACTTTTGTGGTATTTTATTTCAAAATCTGAAGTGGAAACATTTCGCCATTCTGCATGGAGAAACCCCGCAATTCCATACATGAATAATATGCCTTACTTTCACTGGCGTCGATTTCCTTTCACTACACTGTACAGATGGCCTTATCGTCGCTTTCTAGTTTGGTAATAAAAATAAAAAGTTTGCGAAATAAAAATGACAAGAATATGTTTAGGATGGGATTATTGGGATAACCAGATCTTGCTACGCAAGTTTATGCTAAAGTATTTTAATCTGGTGCATTATGATTATTGCAATGAATGGTCTAATATCGATGAAAATTGTGATGATGGAAATAAACACGAATCATTTCCCGAATAGGGAGAATACTATACACTCTACCCTCGTCTACAAATGTTCTAAAAATTAATATGTCTGACATTTCTCCAGAGCATATCGAATCTATTAGTTCTGCCCCTTACATCATGCTATTTGAAGATGATTATTGTCGTTGGTTGTAAATTTAAGTTTTTTGAATTTTAGAATGGTATATAAAATGGACTCTATAGATGATGAAATATTAAGAATGATATTCCAGTATTGCAATCTCGGTATTATTAGCCAAGTATGCAATAAATGGAATTATATCACCGGACACTCAATTATGCTCCCACACTGGTTGGCTTATTTAAGTCCCAACGCTCTTCAAGTATTTCAAATCATACAAAACAACGTTAATATTCTGTGTTGGAATCCATCCGCGATAATAGAGGATAAAGTGCGTAAAATGCTAGATCTTTCCACAGTTAAAAAGCCAAGTTATGTAGCAGGTTTCCCAGCGGACCTCTAATGTCGTATGATTGGAATGTAACCATATTAATAGATAATCGCTTCATAAATAATCCGGATTGGTTACTACACCCGATATACCAATGCAAACTAGTTCCTTTTAAAAAATGGAAGAGTGCTACCCGGGCCATAGTTAATAATTGTTATAAAGATTTACCTAACGGAGTCGCGTTTTACATGCCCATTGCTGATATCATGGATAATATCGAAGTACGCAAAAAAAAGAAAAATGAGTTTATTTAATCCAACAAAGGAAATGGTATTGAAGTCTATAATATAAATGAGATTGAACTTTCGTTTGCGAGCTATGGCTAGATATATTCGGCTGGGCAAACCGTCCCAAGCCTTATTCATAGCCAAACACTTAGATTCAAAGCATGTAAAATTAACTCTCGAAAAATCACTAATTGAAGACATAGGATTAGCTAATATTCCTCTGATTGATAAACTATTACCTATTAATAATGTACAGTCAGCCATTTTAGCCATGAGTCGATCCGATAAATCCCAATTAGCATGGTGTATGCAATATTACTTTTATTTACCTTGGAGCGAACCGCTTCCATCTCGCCAACGTATATTGACCAGCATGATGGATGAACCCATAATAGATATACTAAAATTATCATCATCTATGTTTTGGATTGGTATGGATACAGATTGGTGGCTAAAAATGGGAGATGCTCCTGTAGTGCTTAAATTGCGACAACTAGCTGACGAGCATCCTCGCCTTGCCCCCGCTATTTGGAGTTTAGTAATAATGCACAAGTACTATAATGATTCTGGTTGGGACCTTCCGCATGGTAGGACGCTAATAAAAGCAGAATCGTTGAAATATCTATACATTCCTAGGCAACACGGCCTTAAATACAAGAATATCAAACTACTGTTTCAGCAACGTTTTATCCCTCACGAGTATGTTTCGAAACTGAATTGGAAACTTAGTATATGGATTGGGTTTGCTCGCAAATTCCACGTGTTGACCAATATGAATCACATGGATTTTGTTCGAGTGAAACCTTTCAAATGCTCAAGATATTTCTATGTTAAAGATCGCCAAGTATTATTTGGTGAAGCAGATTGTCACCAGGATGTCACCAAAATTAATATGCTCAATTTAGAAAGGTTAGGGACATTACAAATGCGCCGCTGTTATACCTTAATATGCTTCCAAGGCGGAAAGCGATATGCCATCGAATACTTTAAGAACGAAACAGATGCTGCGAATTCAGTTAAGCTAGATCGCACATTGTATGGAATCTTTGGACCTGTTCATATGCGACAATCCAGACAAATTCGCGTGCATGGAAAGATTATAGATTGCGAATACAAACAGGGAATATATCATGCCAAGATATACGAAGATTTTCCCATATGCATACCCATTAGTAAAGTCTTTTGGGCGTGGAAAAAAAGCATAATTAACCACACGGCTTTAGTGGTTACTATAGCTAAATATTGCGTTGGTTGTGGTCCAATAGCATCTAACAACCTATATTTATATTACAATTTAGGAGATACCTGGGAAAGATTCCTGGAACCTCATGTTGCTTCTATCGGACATCGTGTTGATTGGGATACTGAATGGCCAGGAAAACTAGGTTCATTGGATAGTGTGCTGTGCGATCACAAAAAAGATGTGAAGGATTTCCTTGACTATTTGATAGCTAAGTTTAAACTCGAACGAGCTAAAGAAATGAAGGACTTGCTATAACTAACAGAGGATAAATAAGGCGCTTCCAGAACTTTGGCAAATTATAGAATATTCTCAGGGTAGAAGCATTGCTTCGGGATATATTACTTTCTATATGGCTTAGATATATTCTCCCAATACGATAGTGTACTAGGAGGTAATAACCGTCATAGGATATGCAGGCAAGTACCTCTTCCATTTGGCTATCTATATAATCAAAGAAGTACTTAAATAAATCATCTATCGTTGCAGATTGTATTTGCCAAACGTCATCTATATTTTTTACCATCAAAATGGAGCGATCAGGGAGATTTCTCAACACATAATTGCGGATGTTTAGATTCATATATATTCAGAAATTATTAAATTTCTAGGGCAAAAAAGAACTTCTTCCAAAGACAAAGTGGGTCACTTTCTAACAATCTAAATAGATTGTCCTCCACAGGGCAAACTGACCAAATGAGCATCTCGGGACTCCGGTTCCCATTTTTTCCACTCCAAAGATTAATATTGGCATAGATAAACCTCTATCAAGTCATCAGCTTTAGAAAGAATTGTTGAGATTCCGGAAACACTCTGGCTCGACTCCATCTTGGTTTTGATTTATACACAGAATATTCAGTGTACAAAAAATAGGATATACCTAGACGCTTTGTATGTATTTCCTTTTTTTCAATCCTCGAAGATTTGTAATATGTACAATTGGTTTAGTTCAGGACAAGTATCCACAACCCCTTTGGATAGGTTCTCATAAAACTCTTCATAGTATTCTTTTTCATCCTCGTAAATGTCATCTTTGGTTTTCAGAACATACTCTTTGACGTTGGCAGTCAATTCTTCCCATGTATTGCCATATAAGGGCAATGTTGGGCCAATTTCACCGTAGTCATCTCTCTTCCACACAAGCAAGATTTTCATCTTAATAATCACAAAGTCTTTAACTTTTCTGAAAGTCTTTAACTTTCCTGAAAGTCTTTAACTTTCCTGAAAGTCTTTAACTTTCAGGGTCTTCAAATTTGTCATATTCAATCATAAGTTTTGCAAGTGCAGGTATGTGAGATATGCAGATATCAATATTGTTGGGATCTTTTTCATAGGCAGTTAGGAATTGAAAGTACTGCCTGATAAACTTAAACCCGCTTTCCAAAGCTATCATATGTGCGGTTGTTGCTAGAAGTATTTCCAAATACCCAAGAAGTCTTTCATCTTCGTAACTTCTGTTAATATAATCTTCTATAGGTTGTAAAGCCTCTATACATTTTTGGTTATACTCTAAATCTTTCCTCGTGGAGTGACGTGGTATAATAATACCCAGTTTCGGACCAGTAGGAAGGGTACTCCTTCTAACTCCACCTATGGAGTCTACTTTGTACCAACTTCCGGTAGAAGTTCCTTTTCCGGCAATATATCGCATACCCCAGATATGTCCTAAGTTATATACAAAGATAAAGTCGTCATCGCCGATAAGATCCGCTAATGTGGTTTTGCGCTTCTTGAGATACTCGGGCATTTTGCCTATTGGTAAATGCAAACAATATTGCTTAGTATACTTTCCCACTATATATGAAACCACCGTTTCCTGGGATGAATAAATGCAGTCAAATTTGTTAACTTGACACCATCTATATCCCTTGGCTAATATGTATTTATCAAACTCTTTACATAGTGCATTAAATTGCGATGGAGTAATGCGCGGCTCTCCAAAGAAAGCATTTAGAGCATGCATACGACATAATCCTCCTGATTGAGGCTGATAATATATTTTGCCCTCCATAGTTCTGTATGTATAATATAATGATTTATTTTACAGCCCTTGTTATTGTGTTACTGGCCGTATTTATAATACTTATGACTATCCGGTTAGAAAAATACTGCAATGTGCAGCAGTGCAAGGATGTTTCCGATACAAGCTTTGTGCGCTGGCCGTGGCATTCGTATCCCCACTGGAAACGAGAGTATCCTTTCCGCAATTATCCAGATTACGAAGACGCCTCACCAGACATGTATTGCTTGACAAATTGCCGAAACATAGATCCTTATTGGAAATACGATTGTCTAAATAGATGTCACTATTTACATTAAATGGTCAGCCCTTCAAACGCTTGCTTGATACAATCGCCAGGTGATGATAATTCCCATAATTTTGTCAATGGGTATGGATGTTTATATAAGAGCAAATCAGAACTATTCTTGTATTTGGTTGGCCGGCATTTTAGAGACTTTTTGCATTTTGACTTGTCATGAATCAACCAGAAATTTTTTATTTTTTTATCTCTGTAGGAGTTATCATAAAATTGTTTTTTGTGATTGAAATGACTTGGTAATTGAAGAATTTTTTGCTAAAAGGAATACCTATCAAAGTTTCTGCGTGATGACATATACATTATGTGTGATACGGATAAGTTTTATATCGAACAATTACAGACAGGCGACAGTCTTATTGGAGATGTTCCTTCACTTGATTATACTATATTTGGACAGGCTACAGCTTTCACGAATAATTTTATAACCATTGGTCAATTTCCATGGCTACAAAGCCGATATGGTAGTCTCAGTGCGGGGGTTGTAGTCTATCATGTATAGGTGTTAGGGGGACGTCCCATAGAAATACAATTATTTGATTCCAATACAGGAGTGTTGGGTAGTTCAGGAGTATTGGTTGCCAGCGGGTCGGGATCATTTACTATAACAAATCCCGTGGCAGATACACATATAGAATTACAGATACGTCGAGTGATACCACCTCCAGTCGCGGGACCAAATCCGAGACTACTTGGAGCAAATTTGGAGTTTAATAAGGTATAAAAATTTATCCCATAGTATAATACAACCAATATGGCGAACTCTTTTGAGGTACTTGAAATCCAAGATTTATTGATCGGTGATTGATAAAATGGTCGCGCGGCTGTTGAAGCTGCCACCACTGGTGCTATTACTATAGCATCGGATTTGAATCCTGGAGATATAATTGACGGTGTCACGCTAGTAGCGGGAGATCGAGTTCTTGTGAAAGATCAAGGTGGAGGTACCGATGTAGCTAATGGTATTTATACCGTAGGAGCAACTCCTGTCCGTTCCGATGATTTGCAAACCGGCGATAGTGCGAATAGCATATTTGTGTGGGTGCGTGAAGGTACTGCCAATGCTAATCAAGGTTATATTTGCCTGGAAGCCCCTGGCTCCGACGTAGTCGATACCGATGCTCTGACTTGGCAGAGATTTGATCTCACCGACACTCTTGATGTTGCGCGCGGTGGTACTGGAGCTACTTCCTTCTCCCCCGCGGGATCGGTTATTGTTGTCGGCGCCAGTGCAACAGATCCTCTGGTAGCGAGTGGCGCAGTTGTAGATGGCTCTGGTAATCTCACCCTGCCGGCTTCCGCAGATCTGATCTTGACCGAAACTGGCGGCACTGACACTATTTCTATCGGCGCTCCGTCGGTATGGGTGCATCATATTCCCTTACATTGCCTGTAGATGACGGATTAGTAGGTCAGGTTCTCACTACAGATGGCTCCGGAGTGCTCACTTGGACAAGTCCGGCTGCGGACATGAAACTTGTTTCGGTTGTCGGGGGAAACCGTCAATGTATTCTCTAATGTGGCGCGCACTGTGGGTAACTTTGTCTGGGATGGATCTGCATATGGCGGCTTTACTTTACGTGAATGTAGATATTACCATTCCGGCACAGGCGGTGTGGGTGCCAAACAAGCCACTGTTGATGTGTATGACGGATCAGTGGTTATTGGGACCGACACTATTCCTGTCAGTACTGCTGCTGGAGTTCGCGTTTTCACCTTTACTCCCGCTCCTATTGGTAGTGATTTCCGCCTGGAAGTCCGTACGACTCGCATTCCTGGAACTGGAATAAATGTCCGAATTCATGGAATCCAATTCTGCCTCAGCTAAAAAGTCGTTATAGTGTTCATGCATTGGCAACAAATAACAGCAGAGCTCTTCATTTCTGAAAAAACAATACAAAATTATTGCGGATTGGGATTACTTTTTTCCTCTATAGGTGCTATAGCAAGTATAATCCTTATATCATCTTCTGAAAGGTGTGAATTAACCTCTTTAAGCCATCTTGTTTTAGCCCACGTAACTGGTTTAAACGCCTTATAGTACCACTGCAGAATATTCATAAGTTGGGCTTCAAACTCCTCACCTTGTTCCTTTATATTAGCCAATACATCCTCTACAGATAGATCGCATCTACTCATTTCCATCACTTCTTCTAAATTAGGGCAAGAATCCAACTGAAATAAGTTACTGCGCATTAAAATCTGCATCATGTGCAGAAGCTCTTTTACCTCATGTGAGTTCATACTCGTCATATATATTATAAATAATCAAATTTTATTATGGAATATCCCCCGGGAGAGGCTTATAGACGTTAAAATCTAATACCTTAATAGGCTTTATTAGCTTGATTCGAATGTAATCAGACTGCTAAATATTTTCGTATTTTACCCCATCAAACCCCCTGAACTTTGCAATTTTTTCACCTTAGCCGGACCATAAAATTTCATGGTGCCCAAACATGGCCCATAGGGTTCGGGCCAGCAATGGGTCAGTATGTATATAAGGAGTTATATAGGCTATAGTACCTTATACTGTTCAGGTACCTTTGGGACACGTTCGGGACACCATCGGGTCGTAGGCAAATAAGGAGTTATATTACCTGGGAGTGCTCGTATGATTGGGTCACTGAGATTTCTTAAAAATAACTTGTCCCAAACAATTCTGAGCTTAAATTTTTCTGGAAAAAATAAGGACATCACCCAATTAGAAAATTTATTATCTATTTGGCTAAGAATAATCTAGTTCTACCTCCATTCATTCGACTTCTCTTTTCACCTTCAGAAATTTCGGTAAATAGTCCTTCTAGTTTCAGATGCTTCATTAACTCTCTTAAGTTTATATCTGAACCTGTAAAGGTGTTATATTCATCTACAAGAGTTTGTTTTGGAATCCACTCTCCAGGAACATACCAATCAGGCTTAGTTGTTTTGATGTGATTTACGAAACGTCTATAAGGAGAATCTTCGGCATAGTTATTAATAGTGCCTGCAATGGTCAGATTCTCTATAATAATATTAATAGTTACGCCAGATGTTTCAGTAGTAGCTAAATCCTTTATCTGATTAAATACAGCCCGTCGAAGAACATAATTATTTTTTAATAATTGTATAGTTGGGTCCGTCTTATAGTCTGCGTTAGTGATGCTAGGAATTTCTTCGAAAATTTCTGGGGATTTTATAAGGTATGCTGATAGTAAATCACTATATGCAGGTACACTTTGAATAAATTCTCTTATAAGCATTATCTTTTCTTCCCTATTCTTTGCAACTACGTTTTGACAAACAATTATATATCTATCTTGGAAGTTATGTGCTACAATACGAGAATCACCCTCGAATTTAGCAGCTAACCACGAATCAAGTTTATCTTGGAATTCTCCTAATAGATGTTCATATACAACGGGAACCCAGAAAAACACCTTCTGAGGTCTATCTTTATGAATCATCTCAAAATCAATAATATCTTCTGTGCTAACCGCTTGTTTGCGTTGTCTGCAGTCTTGAATATATTCCATGATATCGTCTGTTTCGTAATACATTCCAGTTTCGGGTTCGCGGTACTTAAGAGTTGTTGGATTTTCAGATACTTCTTTTTTCCAAGTCATCTCCAAGTGTTCCACTTTTGTTCTATTAATGCATAGGTTATTTTCTTCTATTATTTTCATTAGAAAATCTAAGTCTTTAAAATTAGCATTGTCAAACCATTCTAACATTTTTACAGCTCTTTCAGAGGGCTTTTCTTCCCTTTCGGGGTCGTCTTTTTCCATCTTTATTTGTATACTTGTAAAAAATCACTTTTTATATTGTTTATCCAACTAGATTTAAGGGTCAAACGCTACTTGCGCACCCGTAATACGAGGATTGCCCACGGCGTTACGACGAACTCGAAATTCTAGCAACCCATCCGCTGACGGCAAGGTTGGAATGGTCAAGGAGTCTACACCTGTCGTCGAGTCTCCCGGGGTAGTTTTGGTCGCGGATGCTAGGGATGTACCATCAAAAACTTCTATAGTAAAACTGCGAGTGCCTGTCAATCTATCCCATGCGTAAGTAAGTGTTCCCGATGTCCACCGGCCAGAATATAATGAATCATCCCAGGCGAATCTGTGAAAAGTTCTAAACGCTAAATTGGAGGCACTAAAGCGCGCGGTACCCAGCAAATCAAAGCTTTGTCGGAGATTAATGGATGTCGGTATGGTTGTGCTAAACTCTGGTATGCCTGTCGAGCTGCCAATAAGTACTTGATCAGCAACTGTTTCAATAGTGCTTACTACTCCCGATACAGGTGTGTATAGAATACGATTAGCAGTATCACCCAAAGTAGTTCCACCATATCCACCTCGCTCGATTGAAAGTGGCTTGGCAACATCGTAGCGCGCAAATGTCAAAGTGTCCGTATCTAATACGTTCAAAGTAGTTGGGTTAATAGATACAAAGCTAGACCCGCCATTTCGTTCACCATCCCGGATCCAAATGAATGTGTTTAATATTGAAGTCCCGGATTCAAAATCTTCAGAGCGAGCAGGTGTTGCACCGACGATATATACTCCATTCTCGAGACCCGCAGTGCCTTGCTGAGTTACTGTTGGGGATACGCCCGAATCCACATCGGCGGCATCAGTCACAGCGCCTTGTAAGGTATTTTTAATAACCAACACATCTCCCAAGGCTGATGCTTGAAAATCGAAGAATTGATTAACTGTTGCTACAGTCTGTGCCACCCTTTGAGCGTTATCACTCAAGCCTGAGACATTAACTTCTATGCCGGTCCCGCCTGGGGTGGGATCAGTATTTGTCCCATCCGTAAACCATATATAATATGATCCTTGTGGTGATGCTAACGTAAAGTAACGGCCTGCGGCTGCAGGGGTGGGAGTGATAAATCCCGAATAATCAAATTCAGTCACCTCGGTGGATCCCTGGTCTTTGACCAAAACACGATCATCCGCGACAAGAGTAACACCATCTACCAGATCTCCTGTATTCAAATCCGACGCGATGGTTATAGAACCTGTGGTAGCTACTCGGGCTGCAGTTCGACCATTAAATCCATCTCCCAATAAAAGAGTTTCTATTTCGAGTGCATCAAACGCATTGGCAATTGTTTTTAGTAATTATACTATTTATTGCAAATTTTGAATAACTGAAAGTATAGAAGAGGGTGGAAAAGTATGGCGTGTGTTCAGTAGTTCCTTCGGTTAGAATAACTCTAGTTGAGTTTCGGAAAAGAATTAAAGTCCAGGAAGTTGTTTATTACTACTGTAATTCATGTATAGCTAACGAAGACATGATTTTTCGAAAAATGATTGAAAAAATAGACTCGTTGGATTTATATCGCCATAAATGGAATTCCAGTGAAAATAAATACGAGTAGTTTATGATTTAGTCATAGCTTCTACAACATGCTTATCAGACTTCAGGGATTTTTCTCTCATTTTTTCCACACCAATCACATTACGGACAAGTCCGAGAAATAGAGGGTTCAGCCGCCACCAATAAGAACTCATCCAAGTAAATATGCTACTATTAGTAAAACACTGTGTATATGCGGTATGGTCGCGAATGGCAACTCCAATGGTAAACCCGTCTGTGTTGCTAACATCATGCAGCCACCAAGCCGGATTATATAAGGCATCTCCTTTCTCCAATACGCACCTGTATCGAGGTATTTTATCTAATACTGAATCCCCTGCAACCATATCATATCCGGAAATAACAAATGAGAAGTCTTTGGCGGGCGTGGTGCGCAAGTAGGGGGCGTATTCGGGCGATATGAAAGTCCACTCTTTTTTACCGCCTTCAACTAAACAGAATACATTCCCACCGGCCGCGCAATGCAATGAACTGCGTGTATTTTTCAAGCCCATAAAGATGTTTAGTTTTAGCCAAGTCTGCTCATTGATAGGAATGCCTAACATACGCTCGATTCTATCTAGATCTAAATCGTCGACCAACTCCGGATGTTCGCTGAATAGTTTGGTAATATTATTTATGTATAAAGAATCGTCACCGGATTGCATGGCTTCTAACGCGCTGCCAAGAGTTAAATCTCCAACCCCTAGCTTCTTATTAAAATCCGTGTACGCCATTTCGCCATCCATACTCCTGAGAGTTTTAAGGACTGTATTTCTGAACGGTTCATTCATAAAATACTCCATACTCCATTTACGAACTGCTTGAGATTCATTAAAGAATCCGCGCATAACGAGTGGTCTGGTACGGTTCTGTGTCAAAAAGTTGAACAATTCAGGAGTTATTTTACTAGCATCAATCTCAGGTAGAGGTATGATGTTTGGAACTGGGGAATTAATTAGGCGGGTATTATTAGCTAACATCCAATTTTCCAATCTCCGAATCATCCTGTACCAAATGCTATTTTGTCGCTCTATTCTGGGATCGTATTTAGAATCATCTGTAGGTTTGTAATGTGCTCCGCTAAACTTATAAAATAGCCAATAGATAACAAAATAAAGGAACCAAAACATCTACACGTTTAATATATTAATGGAAGTATTCAAATCATTTGTTATTGGTTCATCTGCCCCGGTTTTTATACCATTCATGGCCGCTGTTAAGGCTATTCCGGAGCGGAAATTTGATGACTGCGACTATCCAGCATTGGCTTCCATGTATTTTGGCGGTATGAATACCATGTCGTGGATGATAGGTAAATCTTTTGAGTTGACACTATTTCAGCGACTCTTTGTTATTAATATAATCTCTATCATCTTGGTAGCAAGCTGGATAACGTACTATGAATCGTATGATTTTAAATCCCCCGAAAGATGGTTCTTACAATATCTCCTAATAGCCCTGGGACACACTATCGCTTACTTAGGTATTATATATACATTGGAAACCGTCATGTCCAATAGGAAATCATAAAAATGGAAATTTTAATTTAATGGAAGGTATAATGAGATTTATACATACTTCAGACCTGCAATACAGTGGAATGGTATGTAGGGATAGAAAAATGCGCGAACCGGAAAGTATAGAGACTAAAAATGCGGAGTTCGTTATTGTAACTGGTAATCTCACTAAGAATGGATTTGATGGATCATCATTAGGCTGTATTAATTATGGAGGGGATGAATATCAGTTGCAGGGATTTACCTATAAATTTATGAGGACTATTGAGAGATCGGGAAAATCTGTTTATCTATGCCCGGGAATCAGTGACAAGGGGGTTTCTTGGAGCATTTATAAACCAGTAATTCAATATATTCGAAAACGACATAAAGATGTCAAATATTCGTTCGAGCGCGGAGGTATTCGTTTTATATGTTGTGGTATTTATCCGAAAGATTTGAAGTGGCTTAAAAAACAATTGCATTTTGATAAATCTCACATAATATTCTTTCATTACTCTTTAGGTGGAAACAGCTGGACAAGTGCTGAAAAAGATGCTTTCGCTAAAGTTATCGCCCCATACTACATAGCAGGTATTCTAGTCGGTCAATCTGTTATATCAGAAATTCAAAGTTGGTGTGGACATACGGTTGTTCAATCCGGTGAAGCGTATTCTGTGATTACATGTGAAGATGGTCAAATAGCGGAAATCGATTATGTACATGTATAATGCTAGTAATATAAATGTACGTCGCAATAGTCATTGCACTATTGATTTTCATAATGTTGTCCATGTGTAGAATATGGGAGCCATTGGAACTTCCTCCAGACGAGCTCCAATGTTGGTGGACCCCGAATGATGATAATAATTGCAAATTAAAACACAAAAAAGTATGTGAAAAGTACGGTGGTGTATTTTATCATAGACTAGGATATCCATGGTGTTATAGTGCTAGTAAAACTGTTTAGTAGGCGAGATACCATATAGAATTATAGAAAATCAGTCTTTAAGTTTGTATATATCTACCAGATACGCTATCGGGTGATATCTCATCCGACCGATTATAACTTCTCTGAATGGACCGATATACATCTATGGCATAATCGCGGATGCTTTTCTTGATCAAAGGCCGATCACAATCTTCTCCGGCGGAGTTTTTATATGTCCCGCCGGCCATTCCAGCAACCATAAGCAAATGCTCCAAAAACAACTTCATCCCACTGACAAAATACAACACTCCAGTTTGATCAATTAATATTTTTGTAGGTCTATTCTCCATGCGAATCAGTATTTTTTGATACATATCATCAAAAGCCGGAATATCAGGATCATCCGAAGAAAAATATAAACTTGTGGCGGCTTGACGAAAAACTTTGCGAACGGAATCATCTTGTTCACGCCATACATTTTTATTAGCATATATGCGTTCCATCAGCTCGCGTGAGGGCTTTTCATTGAAGTGTACCAGGGATTCTCGGTCTTGTTCGTTTTGTTTGCGCAACCTAGCTAAACGACTCATTTTTATAAAACATAAATCGCGATGATTTAATATAAAAAAATACATATATAGATAGTTAAAAATGTCAGACCCAACTTGGGAAGAGTTTTTATCCGAGTTGAGAACCAAGGAACGATGGACTATTTATATGGAAAAGGTTCGGAAATATAAGGAAACCGAGGAACATAAAGAATATCTGAAACTTGCCAAAAAAGAATTCAGGAAAGCAATAATGAGACAAACCGCAGCGGGAATCATTAAGTTCTTCAATAATAGAGATTTGAGAAGTAAACGCGCTGATGAAGAAAACTACAAGTTGTTAATCAAAGGATTATTTGTTGATGACATTGAAAATTTAAAGAAGTTTCTGGAAAGCAAAGGATATGAAATATATCCTGTGGATGATGCGTTAATAATACATTAATTCAAAAAATGTCATTTCCAGACTCCTAGAGAACTTTTAAAAAAAATTTTTTTGTTGTTGGTCTGTTAAGTTTTACAACGGTAATTTCTGGATAAATGCCAAAGCGTAGAATGGTGGTCTGTTTTCGTGAGGATCCGCCACTGGACTGGTAGTGGGATTAGATGTGTCTGTCACCACTTCGTTGTTGGTCATATTAGTACCCGGACTAATATCTGGTGCACTTGATCCCGGTGGGTGTGGGAAAGCAGTTCCAGATCCTTGCTCTGGTACAAGAGTCCAAATAAGGTCTTGCCAGATGAAGCCGGATCCGGGAGCGAATCCCACGCTAGTTGGAGGAATGGAAAACGATGGAATGTCTGGGAATGGAACTCCAGGGATATCCACGCCTGGAATATCGGGAAGCGGATCTAAGTCTACACCTGGAATATTAACTGCAGGAATATCTGGAATGGGAACTGTGGGAATTGTTCCGAAGAATCCAGCGGGGAGGATACCAAAAGACGTCTCCTCAGCAAATAATCTAGCTACTTCATTAATAGTAACGGAATCTGTTCTGCTATACTCGTGAACGTGATCCCGTACCGGCACTTCAGCTTCTATTAAAGTATGGCCATTTGCACCACCTGTTGCACCAACGGAGTAAATTCCCCCGGCACAAACAACAAAGCGATCGCGCAAATCTGGAGTACCGTTTGTCCCATCACAAAGGGTCCATCCATTAGGAATAGCGCCAATTGCTCCACTCCACATTATGATATTACCTGCGGGCTGAATGACGCTATAATCCAAAGGTCCTGCTGAATTTTTTCCAATCTCCCAATTACCAGAAGTATTTGCTCTCAATGTGCTGACATTTACTTTAGTGGCTGTTGTTGGGGTTTCGGGTGGCCCAGTCTCAGTAAAACTGGTACGGCAAAAGTCCGCAGTTGATCCCGGAGACGCCTCAATCGTAACTGTAGTCCCAATGTGTGATGCAACGCAATACAACCCGTCATTGGCGGGGGAATTTGCATTGTTTATTACGATAATGTCTCCTGTTGCGAAAGTACCCGCTCCAGTAGTTTCAAACGAAGTTAAGCTTATTATAGTTACCACGTCATCTTGTACAGCAGTGGGAAGATAGTTCAAAACCAGACCTCCATTTTCTCCAACAGGATCGGTATGTTCACGATTTAGAATAATATAATTTCCGCCATATGTCAAAGCATCTGTGTCAAAGTTCACCACATCTCCTTCAACTAGAACGTTATTCAACGCAATGGTATCACCTCCTTCAAGACCCTCGAAGAATATGTTTGATGTGTCACACATATTTTGTATTATATTATACAATATCAAATTCATGTGGAGAATTTTTAGTATTACCCCAATAGCCAATTTTTTTTCTGTAAATTGCACTTGATCTCCATGGGCCTTTTGGTGGGGGTACCGCATGCTTCCATTGATATCGCGATTCTCCAGACATTACTACTAGAGCATATCTAGGAACAATTTCAAGTACTTGATCGCCATGTGCATTATACAAATAATATGGGGCGTCTTCCAGCAGAACTACGGATGCTATGTAATTTCCAAAATCTACAGAATCAATATGAGGAGAAACCTTAGTTTTTTGGTAGATGTTGAATATCAGGTGATTGATTGTGGTGCCTAGTTTTTCCTCAATTCTATCCGCAATTTTACGCATCAAGGGTGCTATAGGGCCAATTATATTTTTTCTCTTATCTTTATCTTCTGCTACGTTGTCTTGAAAACAGCCATGATACATCAAAATACCGTCATCTTTTTTGTCTTTCGATAACACACTGGATTTAATATATGAATTATCTGCGGCAAGTACTTTGGCTTGCATTATGAGATTTTTCTCTTCCTCAACTGTTATGAAATTTGGAAATATCATTAGTCCTTTGATGGGTAATCCCTTTACTATTTTCTTACGCAACATGATAAATTCGAGATGATTGTCGTTTGGTAACAATTCATATTTCCAAGAATATCTGGATTCTCCGGATAGAATGACCAAATCATTTATACCAATATCGAATTTATGAGTATGGTAGTCATCTTTCAGGCCAGGTCCTTCTCCATGCATCACAAGAGTGCATGGTTGTAGAAATATTATGTTGACATCATCTCCCCATTCTTTCGACTCAACTTTCGGATCGATGGGTAATCCCTTTGGGTACCTAAACGTAGCGACATGATTGATATGATTTTCTTGTAGTTCGTCAAATCGCCTAATCAATCCGCTTATTCCCTCTGGTATGGGAACGTATTCTTTGTATTGACAAGTAACGTCATATCGCTGACGCGTAGGCTCAACATCTAAAAAAATGCCAACGTTTTTGTAGAAGTTTTTAATGACCCGCAGACCTTCAATCATTTTTTCCGTTATATTTTATGGCGATTTATTTTATAATGGTAATTTGAAGATAAATGCAAGCGAATAAAATGGTGGCCTGTTTTCGTGAGGATCCGCCACTGGACTGGTAGTGGGATTAGATGTGTCTGTCACCACTTCGTTGTTGGTTGCCGTTGTACCCGGACTAATATCTGGTGCACTTGATCCCGGTGGGTGTGGGAAAGCAGTTCCAGATCCTTGCTCCGGTACAAGAGCCCAAATAAGATCTTGCCAGATGAAGCCGGATCCGGGAGCGAATCCCACGCTAGTTGGAGGAATGGAAAACGATGGAATGTCTGGGAATGGAACTCCAGGGATATTGGGCAAAGGCGAAGGTAGAGTTACCCCTGGGAAGTCTGGCAACGGAACTGTGGGAATTGTTCCGAAGAATCCAGCGGGGAAGATGCCAAAAGACGTCTCCTCAGCAAATAATCTAGCTACTTCATTAATAGTAACGGAATCTGTTCTGCTATACTCGTGAACGTGATCCCGTACCGGCACTTCAGAATCGGCCAATACGTGAGTGTTAGAACCACCTGTATCATTTACTGCATATGTGGAGCCTGCTCCAACGACAAATCGATCTCTCAAATCCGGCGATCCATTCGTACCATCGCATAGTTGCCATCCATTAGGGATAGTTCCGATAGAGCCGCTCCAAAGTTGAATAGTTCCGGCGGGTTGAATAACTGAATAGCTAATAGGACCAGAGGATCCAATTCCAATTTCCCAATCACCAGATGTGTTAGCTCGCAATACACTTACATTAACTTGTGTGGCGGTGGTGGGATTAGCGGGAACACCAGCTTCAGTGAAGCTAGTACGGCAGAAGTCAACGGAATCTACTGGGGTGGTATCGATAGTGACCGTGTTCCCCACATGCGAAGCCACGCAATACATACCATTATTGAATCCAGAATTAGCATTATTAATGACGATGATGTCACCAGGAGAAAATGTACCTGCTCCAGTTGTCAGGAAACTAATCAAATCTCCCAATATTTCTTCGACATTATCTTGTACGGCTGTTGGAAGATAATTCATTACTAGACCACCATTTTCGGCGGACGGATCGGTATGTTCACGGTTTAGAATAATATAATTTCCACCAAATGTGAAAAAGTCAACATCCAGGTTAATAATATCCCCTTCAACTATCAGATTGTTGTTGATGATAATATCACCAGCGTTGATATTTTCAATAAAGATAGTGTTGGTGTCGCACATACTTATATTTAATAATAATAAAAAATATTTGATTATTTATAATGAAGAACATACAAACCATTATAAATATTATACCTGCATTTTTGATTGTGCTTATATTGGTTGGCGTCTATCTATATCACTATTTGTATGGTCGATATAAGAATAAAGAGTCATATTCAAGTGAGGGAATAATGTCCTCGTTTCATCGCGGAGCGGAAGAAGCCCAGTTTTATTTGGAATGGGCCGCTCTACAGCAGAAACCGCCTGGTTCGGTCTTGACTAAAGATGATGTTAGACGCGCCGCAGTTCGCGCAAGGACCATCAGTCCTTTTGAGTTGAACAAAATTATTAGTATGTACAACAATATTGCACAAAAAACGCAGTTTGGTAATAATCCTTATGTAAGATTGCATCCTCTTGATAAAGCTACATCTGCCATTCGTCATGGTCCATACGGCGATCAGTTGTATAACTAATTTCATTATTTCCAAGAACTACAAAGATTTATTTTTTATATTCATCCAATTCTCTGTCCAATCTATATCTGATTGTTTCATAATCAGCATTATCTGAATCATATCTATTTGCTCGCAGTCACCCATTTATAGTCCCACTCATTGAAACGATAAGAACTCTCCCCTCAGGGAAAATCCGTTATAATCGTACATGTCTGTCGATGCTGATGATTCATCTCCAAAATAAATGGTTGCAGAATGATCTTTATTTAATTTGGCACTATATGAGTCCACAAATATATCTCTTAAATAATCTTTGGTTATTTTCGGATACAAATTCTTAACAAGTATACTGGGTTCTGCCTCAGGAAACCCTTTTATGAATATTTTTATATTTTCCAGTGATGCAGTTGGTATATCTGCCATAGATTTCAAAACTTTTCTCCCATCATTGTTGAGATTCAATTCAGATACCATGTGAATCATTTCCAAAACTCTATCCGGAGGTATTTTTCGTTCGCAAAGAATATCGCACACTGTTTCCATTTTAATCTTTTTTGGCTTTCATACTTTTCATTTTTCCATAAGAGAATAATAATTTCTTCAACTTTTTCCCTTGCATAATATAAGTATGTCAACTGGAGGCATTTTTCAGCTAATTACCAATGATGGCAAACAAGACAGAATGCTTATGGCCAGCCAGTTGCTGATGACCAGACTGGTTGAAATACGTCGTATGCGTTCAGCTGCCGGAGTCAGGGATCCCACTCCTACTCTTGTGGACATCGAGAGAACTCACGTTCTATTTATGAATGCCCACTTCAAGCCATTTGCGGCTATTGGGTACGAATATAACAAGGTTAACCCACAGTCTGGAACTGCCAACTTTGGGACCACTATCCAATTCAGCATTCCCCAATTTGGTGATTTCTTCAACGACATGGCATTGCATCTCAAAATTTCTGCCACTAGTGCGACGGATAACGAAAATGAAGACAACTCCCTGAATGGTAAGTTCAACTATGCAGATTTCCTTGCACATAAGCTTGCCAAAAAGGTGAGGTTTTCGGTAAACGGAAACCCTCTGGATGAGTACAATACTGAGTCTCAACAAACCCACTTCTCATTCTACGTAAAGAATTACAAACAAACCGGATATAAGCGCAATGTTGGTCAAGAAGTTGCCAACCAAGGATTCTTCGTCGATTCTGTTCGTGATATTCGTGAATGTCTTGAATTCAAGTGTGGTCCACAAACCCCCAAAACCAATCATGATGAAATTGAGATGTGGCTACCTCTTCTGTTCTGGTTTAATACTGACCCCCGCCTCGCCATCCCATCCGTGAGCATTCCTTATGGTCAGCGTTTTATAGATGTTGAGCTTGCCCCTCTTTCTGAGGTTACTTGCGGAGACTCTTTTGATGCCCCCGAGATCACTACGGCGGAGCTGTACATCAATAACATCTTTGTTAACCCAGAAATTCACGATATCTTCATCAAACGTATTGGGTTCAACTTGATTCGTGTACACCGAATTCAAACCCAGGAAGTTACTCGTGATTCTGATGCGGTGTTGTTGAACAACATCAAGTGGCCCGTTGAGACCATGTACGTCTGTTTCAGGCCTAATGAAAATGCTGATGACTGTGAAGATTGGCACAGATGTCATCTTGTCAATGAGATTGAAGTATGTCGTCCGTGGGTTATTGATCCTCCTGAGACTGCAAATCCTGAATCTAAGCAACTTGTGAGTCGCAGGTCTTCCTTCAAGAAGTGCATTCCCCTTTTGGACACTCTTGGAGTTGAAGCTCATGGTATTCGTCTGTACGACAACTATCCAGCCAGCTTTTACAACTCTTACATTCCGTACATTCGGGGGGCCGATACAGTTACTCCTGAGGACTGTGGTCGATATATGATTACCTTCAACTTGTATCCCGGAGCATACCAACCGTCTGGTCATGTGAATGTAAGTCGTGCCCGTGAGTTCTACCTGAACTATTCCGCGGCTACTCTTGGAGCTGCTGTTGGTGGCCGACCTGCCGGCAGCAAGCTCATCGACGAGGAATACCCAGCATGTATGTCTGTCATTGCGATTTGTATTAACTTCCTGTTGATCAGCGACGGTTCAGCAGTCCTCCGTTACTCCACGTAATTCATATTCAAAAAAAACAGATCATTTTTTCCTAAAAATAATTATTTTTGGTTTACTTATCTTTGGATGACATTCTGCAGACGATTGTAATATCTTAGAACGCTTGAGTTTTAGTTTAGGTACTTCTACAACATCCTGGAATTTAACATATGTTTCTAAATTTCCTGAATCCCGCAGACTCTTTCCGCGAGTTTTGAAATCTTCCACAGTGGGTCTTTGAGTAACAGTTGATCCACTAAAATCAACATTTCCAGAGGATTTGCGACGTACCCTTTGTGTTGCCGAGTGAATTGAACCCCCTTCTGTTGTTTGCCAAGGGTCTAAATAGTGCGTTGAGTCTAATGCGTTACTGCTTGATGTGGTCACTAAACTCGAAGATGAAGGCGAACTTGTCAATTCCAAAACAAATTTAGACATTTAACTTTTATCAATTCAAAGTTAGATCTTTAATTAAAAAATGGATGAGTTCAAAGCAATAGATGACTTTTTGGATGAACATGTGGATGTGGACTATCCCATAGCAGAATTAAATCGTATAACTGAAAGGATATATATTACCTGCAAAGCCACCGCATTCAATGAAACAACCCTACGCGATTTCGATCTAATGATCTATATAGGGACAGATGATCCCCAGGATTGGCCTATAGAAAGTAAGTATATATACGCTGAAGATGATCAATACTCTAATCTAAAATATGAGTTTGACAAAATCTACGCAATCATACAAGAATCTATAATGGCCGATAAGAAAGTGCTTGTATGCAGTGATCGTGGAGTTGACCGTGCTCCGACAGCAGTATGTTATTATTTATTGCGTAGACACTACGAGACATACTCTGGTGATAAAACCAATGCGTTGCTCGGAGTGATAAAGTTTATGATTTCCAAACGTCCTTGTGCTGATATTCAGCAAAGCTTCGTATCCCATCTAATAGAAGCGCATGATCGACTTAGTATCCCCGCTCCCGAAGAACCTTTTATCTACTCAGATAAGACCCCGCACTATCAAAAAGAGCTCGAGCACATGGTTAACCACAGCTAATTATTAATTAGAATTAATCAAAATTAATCGCAATTAATTTTGCGAATACCAACGACACCACATAGAACGCGTTCTCCGGAATTACCAGTCTCGGTACTTGTGGGATGATCACCCTCGCCTAAATCATCTTCTTGTGCATGAATTACTAATGATCTGCCGATTAACTCATCTACGGTAACCGGAGCATATATAATCTGATTAGCGATACCATTATGTATGTAAACATTTCCAAAATCCCCCAGATGCCTATCTCCACTTAATCCTCCATGTTTTTTCTTCGTGGGGTTATAGTGAGCTCCCGCATGATCACAGGAACGAATGTCGCCGAATTCATGTGCATGAAACCCCACGGCTCCATCTTTTTTTGGCCAATTCTCTATATGAACCTCCAATCGACAACCCCCAGGGGTCTGATCTAATAACACGCAACCATAATTAGGAAATACACAGATAGCCATATTGTTATATTATAAAAACAGCGATTTTCACAGAAAAAAGAGACTTATACACTAACAACTATGTCAATGAATTTCCAGACAGGAGCGGGTCATAGGGGACGGGCTGGTTTTGGGTTCCTTCTTCTGGGGGTTGTTCTTTTGGTAGTTGGACCGTTTCACCTTGAGTCAACCCATCACCATCATCACCATTATTTTCCGAGTTACTCAACTCACCGCCAAAGTAAGCTGCAGCAGCGCCGCCAAGGATAACAACCGCACCGGTAATAAGGGACTCACGCATAGTGAGTTTGCTGTATCGGTTAGCAGCCAGAATTACAAGCAGAAGAACTATAACAATACCGAGGATATATTCGCTTTGCATCTTTATAGTAATGGATACAAAAAATAGGAAAAATTAAATTCCTCCAAAAAGATATGATATTGCCGCCAGAATTATGGACGTTAATATTAGGATATTCCAAAAATCCAAATCGCGTTCTTGTATGTAAATTATGGAATGAGTTGTGTGGAAGACCACACATTATAAAAAAATATTACCCAAATGGGAAACTCAAATTGCAATATGAAACTTTGCATGGTTGTCCTCATGGAAAAAGTGTTTCTTATTATGATGATAGAGCTGTACATATAATTAAAAATTACCATGGGGGATGGCTACATGGAGAGTATAAAAAATACGATAGATCGGGGGATTTGATTGAGTTAAATAACTTCAATAAGGGAATATTAGATGGGTTTGCATATAGGGATGGAAAATGGTATCGATACAACAAAGGAGTTATACTGACTAAACTTGGTGGTATCGGTCTACGATATCCCAAAGGTCGCGCCTAGATACCAATTCATCCTTTTGTGTAAATAGAAGAAGTAAGAAAAATACCAGTAGCGACAACAATGCTAAGCTGATGGAGCAATTCATTATATTCACGGAGAATTTTTTTCTCCTATTCGCAAAGCAAAAGCCAGAATTACCAAAGTTATAAACACAATTATTAAGATCAGGATTAAGTGATCTTGTATCCATTGTTTCCAATTAAATCCGTTACCCCCATTACTCCCACCTTCAAATTTGGTGCATTTGGGGTTCATAGGATCTGCAGATACTTGAACGCATTTTCTCCCATCAATAGATGCTTCACAGACCTGTTTTAAATTTTTAATTTCTGAATTATCATCACCTGTTACTTTGATGATCTGGTTACATTCAACTATTTGACAGTTTTTAGGCGCTTCGGGGGGTTTATACCCCTTGGTAATGCAGGTTTGATCAATACAATAAGGGACAGAAGTACCAAACGGTCCCCAATTTGCACTTATACACGCGCAGAAAGGATCTTCGGGGTTATCTTTACAATACTTAAGCGCGCCGTCTGTGCATTGCTTAGATGGATTATTGATACAATAGTTTTTGCATTGGACTTCATGCAAGTTATTTGGGCAATATCCAATGAGGAAGTTGCCACAAGCAGATGATGGAATGTTGGGAGTCCAATATTGACCACATTTAGTCAAATCGCCTTGGCCTAAACAACAAGCTGTCCGAAATGCAGCCCAATCTCTATTACCATCTTTACCAACCTGAAACCATGTAGCAATAGATTCCGGATGTTTAATCTTTCCAAAATGGTCTTCCACGGGAAAGTTATAATAACTAGGGCCGTACAAGTTAATTTGAGTAGCATATGGACTGTAGATGCCCCTGGGTACGCCCCAAATAGCTAAAGCTGATGGGCCTGGTATAGAAATAGATTTGGCTTTATACCCAACAGGTGTATTCTTAAAGTCTAGATTGGACTCCCCTGTTTTAATTGTATATATCTCATTTCCACCGCAATCTTTTTCTGCAAATAGTCTTATTCGGGGTTGACCAATACCATCTATAGTGAGATAACTATCACACATCTTATTATATTAGCTTGCTAGAAATCTCCTGGGTGTTGGTAAAAAATTGGTTAAAACTCTTAATTTTACAAAAAAGGTGGTTTCAATTTTTATTACATAAATGAAGAATTATTCGCAATTGAATTTGCATTCAACAAGCTTGTACGAGAGCCATCCCCACACAACAGTAGAGATCAGAGTAAGGATCGTAAGACCGCCGGCCATAAGCTTGGCCCCAGTGCTAGATTTTTCAATACCAGTGCTTGCGAGAGAACCAACAGTCACTCCATAGAGCATAATAATAGAGCCTATCAAAGCACTAAGGAACGTAAGTACCACAAGAATAGTAGCAAATGCGTGTGCAACGGAATCCGAAGTCATCGTGTTATATAATGTATAAATAAAAGTAAATTAGTTGAAAAATAAAATCTTTAAAACGATCGTTTTTTCCGGAAAACTAACTTTTCATGAATATATTGAAGCAATGGTATTACCAGCATTTTTGGTAGTATTGTTAATATTATTCGTCGCAGTTTTGTATACTTTTTCACATGAAGGATTTAGATGGTGGCATAGGGAACGTGATCTGGCTTTCTGGAATCCCCTTCGACTGAGTCGGCTCGGGGAACACATATATACCCGCAGTTACCCGTGGGGTATGTGGGGACGGCATCCATCATATGAAGGCAGTCTGGATCAATGTACTTATGTATGTCAAGATTCTAAATACAAAGAACCATGTCTAGAGGCTTGTAAGCGCAGAGGAGGATATCCTGGTTCATGGTTTTATTAACCTTCACAAATTTATGAGGATGGAATGGAATAAGCGCACTCATCATCATGCCAGCGAACCAGTATGCGGCGATATTTTCTGTCTAAAGATTGGTACCAGACCAGCCCAGACATATTATATCCTCTGTATTTGCGCATTAGATGCTCAATCATATCTTCGGATATGCCTGCTTTGCGTAAAACTCCAGGAATTTCTCCAACGAAGTTCTCTATCCAAAGGAAAAAGTCCAGACCATAATCAGCCCAATCTGTGTTATCCATTTTTTATTAAATTGGTTCAATTTTGACAAAAAAATAAGCATCTTTTTGTCAAATGTTTTTATTTCTCTGTCTTTTCCTCTGTTTCCGTCTCTTCTGTTTCAGAACCTTCAGAAGACTCCCCGGCCCCTGTTGCTTTACTCAGCACTTCGAAGTTCTCTTCGATCATACCAAAGATTTTCGGTATTTGTGGATTGTCCTTGGGATTGACTGATTGAATTTTCTTCCTGTAAAAGGTAATGATTTGCCTAAATTGGCGAGTGATCTTGCGGTCGGCTTCAGCACTTTTGGCCACATCACCGACAAATTGTTCGATAATAACTCCTGGATTGCCCGATTGTACAAAATCCTTGTAATATCTGTCAAAGTTGCCCTTTAGTAGCCCGATAGAACTCTCTATCTTGTTAAAGGCGTCATCACATCTGGGGATCTGCTTGCGAACTACCGACAAATTCTTCACTAAAACATTTGCGAATTTATCAACATCTATAATGGGAGAAGTGATGATTTTATAGATAGCATAGCATTTACGATATATCAATCCCAATACAGTCATAATATACTCTCCTGCTTTGCGATTGGAGCTTATAATATCTGACATGAATATGCTTTTAAAATCAAGCGAGGAGAAGCTGAAAAGCTTCAGATATAATCCGTCATCATTAATAATAAAATCATGTTTTGGAACCTTGTTTTGTAGGTATTTCTTGAAAGGAATCATCATAGAACAGGTTTTTACCAGTGCTTTGACCATTGTACTCTCTTTTAGTTCTCTAAACTTAGTACATAAAGCTGCAGGTTCGTATTTCGGAACCGATGCTGCTTCTAGCTTTTCTTCGACAGTAGTAGCCTCACCCATAATGCTAACCCATGGCTCCCATACAGGCAGCTGCCAACTAGCCGGATCATTCCTATTAACGAAATCTCTTACTTCCATCCATCCTTTAGCCTGGAAGTTAAACATGGTAGGACAGGATGACCCCAACATAGTGTTCAAAATATTAACCACGTCTTTCATTTCTTTTATCAAAGATTCATACTTTGGCACCACAAGAAGAGGATCTGGATCAGAGGCCCCAGTGAGTTGATTAAATATATTAATCAAATCCGGATCTTTGATAGTCTTTGTAGCCACGGTGGCTTTTACTTTTGGCATTTTTTATTGTGTTTTGTTTCTTCAAATTAAAAAATTATGATCGGAGCTCATCCCGAACGACTGGGCTGTCGTATGCGCCATCAGCCCTTTTTACTAGTTTAGAACGGGCTTCTTCCGAGAATTCGTTCGGACTAATAATTCCCACTAAACCATCTGGATAATATATCTGATCACATTCAAGCAATTGATCAAACCTTTCACGAAACATTGAGAAATAATAGCCGTAACGACGCTTGCTCCCATATTTTTCTAAAATCCATTTAGGAACATCATCATTGGCAAATCTATATTTTGTAGGACCATCTCCAAAACAAATTTTGATCATTTTACCAATATGACAAAGAAGAACTTCAATTTTTATTTTTTCTTATTTGCTATGCGCCTGGCCTTTTCATATTTGACTACGGCAGGTACTAAGTCTTGCACCTTTTTTATAACCTTTTTCTGCTCTTCTGAGCTCATACTAGGCCATGCTTGTTTGAGGACGCTGATTACATGATCTATATCAATCCCGTGCTTATTATCTTTATGATCAGACGTATCAAATGACATTTTTAAAATTTCATCAGCTTTACCCTCCACAATGATTTCACGATGTTTCCAAATTCCATCTCTGCATTCTTTTATGGGAACATCTGGGTTATATCTGACTACTTTCATAAGCACTTCATGAGCCTTTTCTACTTGTGGATCTCCATCGCTGCAACTCACGGCGGTTTTAATTAACCATTTGAATGACTTATTGAATTCTATACAAGCCTCATCCATTTTGATTTATCTACCTATATGCTATTGTTCAAAATATAAAAAAAGAAGATATGAATGTGGGGGAGCCATTCCCTCTAAGAGGAAATAGCCATTCACACCTTCTTAATCCATATAATTTTCAATTTTTGTTATTTTTGTAAATACTCCAAAACTAGTGATATATGCTTCTAGCAACCACATAAGGCGGACTATATTTACCCAAACGAGCATTGACTTGATCATGCATAATATACGTCCAATAAAACAGAGTTTCCCGATTTCGCAAATATAGATATACCGGATTAATTTCCACTAACTCACGAAAATGATATTGACAAGTCCAACAAGGTAAACTGTTAATAAATGATTCTAACCACCTTATAAAGAATATTGCATTACAAGATCGATAATTTAATGCTTTTTGATGTAACTCACGCCATTTACGAGGCCCCCATATATATTTAGGCTCCATCTCTATACTTTCCATGAAAAAATTGCACTTGTTTGAGAAATTCACTTAAAATGTGGTGAACCTGAATGACTTGACATAAATGCAGCATCTTCTAATGTAAGCATTTTAGAACTACAGAATTTCAATACTCACAGGCGTATATTAGATCAATACTATTTCGTCTTTTAGTTTTTTTTAACCTCCTATAATTTCCTTTGGATTGATTCCACACATATTTCCTGAAAGCTGATAATACTCTTTGGGTAAACTCTATAGAACCACCAAATGCTGTGTAATTTAGTAAAAATCTAATGGTCTGTCATTGAGTCATTGGTGTTTTATATATCAAAAAAATAGAATTATTGATTTGGTAGGGGGACAGGCCTCTGGCGAATTAGAACGGTGGTTTATTGGGGGGTATATGTTGTAGGACTTCCAGAATAACACACCGCTAATACTCCCAGTGTTCCAGCACTTGCTCCTATATAACCACTAATGAGGGCTTGTTTCCAGTCCATTTCAAGCAGAAGAATCATAATCAGCACAAGTACTACAAATAGAGCTACTTGAATAAACAATAGAGGCACTCGGCCTACCATTTGACCAGTCCAGTCGGGCACCATTGCATCTGCAAGCATATTTTGACAGCCCCCAACATGTGGCTCCGCAGCTCCGCTAGCATTCAGTGACTTAAAAATATTTTCGACCTGAATATTGGAAGGAACCTTCAAAATAATGTACTTTGGTGGATCTTTAACATCCGGTTGCTCTCCCTGGGGATTTTCTTCTTTCACAAAACCTTCTTCTTTAGCAGCCAAAACTACGCTTTTGGCGAGTTTGAGACCATCAACAAACTTATCCTCGAACTGAGGGTCTTTCTTTATCTTCTCTACAGCGGCTTTGTTTTCTTCGGTAGGTTCTGCCGGTTCCTTCGATGGGTCAACAGATGTTGCCATATTGCGAAAAGATGCTGCCAGCTGTCTCGCATTGGTGCTTCCATTATCCAATTCCAAAATAGCAGCTGCCGTATTAAGTATTCTATTGGCCCAAATCAATGATTTATCACCCTTTGACTGTCCCAATAATTTCACAATCCCATCTTTAACAAAGGGTATAACCAGTGGTCCTGCAATTGATCCCAATGCCATAAGGTTTACAATTAGAGTAAGCTTGTCTTGAGATAAGAACTTGTCCAACAGACCCTTTTCATCTGCGGATGGGGCTGTGGGTTCTGCGTCTGTCTCTAGAGCGGAAGTTTCTACAGCCGGAGTTGCCTCTTCTGCTGTTGTACCCAATACAGCACTGGCCTCTTTGGCAGCGGTTGATTCAGTTCCTATTCCCAATCTAGTAGTGATACTATCGGGTAATATAGATTTAGCAGCGCTAGTGGCTGCGCTTGATACAGTACCAGCGGCTTCATCAACAGCCGCGGCGGCTCCCGGATCCACTTCTCCAATAACAGCTGTTGCTTCGGGCACGACGTCTGCAATTGCTTCTCCAATTAAGGGTGCAGTAGTTACAACAGTTTCACCAAGAGCAATAGCAGGTATAGCCATTATCAATATATTAAAAAATATAATTTTTCCTGTCAAATCTCATAACTTTCGAATAAAGTCATACTTTCAGTGTCTGGAATAATTTAATCAGCTTCTCTAGTGCATCTCTGAAGAGTTTTTCAGCGTTAGGGTGTCGACATACTATTTTAATACTACTATCATCAGGACCTGGGTCTTCATCTCGTATGCTCGAAATGCTAGGATCTAGTTCAAACATAGTGATCTTGAGTATCTTACTCAGCGTATGGGTTGAATTCATAATATGAAAGATTGTCAGATCATCTTCTTTGGATATGTCCAAAAACTCTCCTTTCAATTGATCCAGTTTTTCCACCAAATATTCCAGAGTTGAAGTCAGTAGTTTTTTTGGATCTACATTACCCTCAGTTTGGAAACTGAATCTAAAATCGTGAGCCATATACTCGGTTGTTTGATAATGGCGCACCTCTATTTTAGAACCAACTAGCGTATCCACGGTAATATCATAGGATTTCATTCGTTCTTTTCGAACTGCATCCATGGTTTTAATAACCTTAGGATCTTCTATTATCAGCACTTTTTTCCCATAAGCTTTGGAGCCGACTAACTTATCGATTAGGCGAGTGGGCATGTTTATATTGTTCCAGTGTCCCGAGGAATTAACAAACATAACCCGCATATAGTCCAATTCATTCATGCTTACCAGCGCAGTTGCTGTAAATTTAGCATCATGCATGGCCTGACCCTCCACTACTTTGATGTTAGTTACAGTAATTCTTTTACCTGGATTTAATCTACCCAATCGATGACAACTGTCAAATGGAAGTTTTCCCTTTCTATCTCCCTTGGGATGAATATTACTAGAATAAATGATATTCGATCCTGTAGTTCTATTGACCATTCTGAGAGTGAACTCTGTCCCCAATGGTATATTCTGGTCTATTGGTATTTGTTCTATGCCTAATTTAATCTGATCGGGAAATATGAAACTATCATCAGTTTTGATATTCTCGTAATTTACCAACAAAGCTCTAACAGGAACCTCATCGATTAAAACTCTTCTCAAAGCATTGGCTATAGGTGAATTCACTCCTGATAAATCAAAAGTTGTGACTTGAGAAAGGCGCTCGGGCAATAGCTTTTTGAACTCTGCCGGATATCCACTTAAATCCGGCACTAATGTCTCAACTCTAACAGATTTGATCATTATATATGCTTAAATGTTTTACGTTTAGGTTATTTTCAAATTTGACCTGGGGAATATGCAAAAAACTCCAAGAGTTTTGTGGTATGTAAAATATAATGCCGCAGCAAAAGCCAATAGATATATATTACGCCCCCAAAGCGGCACCCACCAAAAAGTTAACAGCATTTATATCTCGCAATAGGAAGTTGCTACAGCAACACTTCTATATTAACTTAAAATCGGCCGGAAAGAAGGCTAATTTTATAAAAGCCAAGCAATTAGGAATTAGAAACTTGCCGGCTCTGGTTTATGGAAGAAATCTGTTTATAGGTGTTAGAGAAATAGAAGAATTCTTCGCTCCTGTGCTGAATAGAAGATCCGCGGTTAAAGGGGGTAAAGAAATACTATGCGAGGAGGATATAATTCGGAACTTTCAGGATCAGACTCTGGATCTAGGAGATGAGACTGGACCCGAGGAACCTCTAAATAACGATCGTGTTCGAGAGCGCATGAGTAAACTCATGTCTAGAAAACCTCATTGTAATCCTGATGCTAGGCCCAGTAGGCGATCTACCACTAGCAGGGGAGGAATGACATCTAAAACCTTTTCAACTGATTTGAGAGGAGATGACGACTTTTTGAGAGCTGCTAGGAAGAATAACATTAACCCAATGGAAGATGCTGATGGAATGACTCCGCTTAGCATGGCTGTGGAAGATGGGGATATGATTCTAGCTGAATATTATGATGTTGAGGGTCGTAAACGCGAGATAGGTTAATCTCGAAAATTGATCATTTTTCAAAAATTGAATATTTTTTTAGTTGATTACCAAATCTAAAATGGAACGTTCCCTTTCGGAAATCGTTAATTTGTCTAGTGAAATTCATAGCGGCAGATATGGTCCCCGTAGCAAAAGGGGAACTGTTCTGTATAGTGAGCTGCTAGCGACTGAATTTAAAAAAAATGTAGACAACAAGGAATTGCAGATTCTGCTTGATCTTTCAGGATCAATGAGCGGATCACTTCACTTGGTACAAGCTAGTATTCAGGCTTTCTTAATGTCTCTCAAGGAGAATAGAATTTCTCACGACGATATCTCCCTAACCATAATTGGTTATAACTCAGACGCTTGGGTGATATATGCACCAGGCAATGATGTTGGAATTGATGATGCTGTTAATAGCATCAGTGCCGGCGGAAAGACTGACATGGGAAAAGCAATTGAGCTAGGATTTAGCATTAATGATAAGTCTAAATGTACTTGGATGTTGATCTTGTCTGACGGTGTTTCTAACGCAGGGAAATGCCAAACACTGGAATCATTCAAAAAACTCAAGGAAAGAACTCCCGCCAATACGTCAATTGTCACTGTTGGATATGGTTCCAATTTCGATATTGAAGTTCTTAGAGAACTCGGTAGGGGATTCGTATACGCAGAAAATATCGAGACGATTCCAACCATCTTTGGAAGTCTTGCCCATGAAGTTACGACTTCACTAGGATTCAATGCATCGATGCATCTATCCTACTTTGATCCATCCCGCGACAACTCAAATCTTAAGGATTTAAAGTTTGTTATTGGAGAGAATGATATCGGATCCATCTACTCAGAGAAAAATTTCATTACCGGTCTCCTTATTGAGGATCCTGAATTGATAGAATCTCTGAAAGATTCGGAAATACTGATAGTCTTTGAATGGCTGGACATTCCAAGTATGTCCAAAATAAAACGGAGTGTTGGAATAAAATGGTGCGACGGAGAGCCTTCTGATACCTACCGAGAGGCATATTACAATTCTTGCAAGGGTCGGAGAATGGACATGCTTCGCACAAGCGAAAATGTAAGTGCTGACTGTAACAGGATTCGCTCGGAGCTCAGGGAATGGACCGAGGATTGTGCGGTCCCTCACCAACAAGAGCTTCTCAAACTCATTACGGGCTTTGAGAAAGCAATGAAATTCGGCAGAGAAACCACTTCATTGAAATATCTTTCAGCAGCCAAGAGCTTTGATACGAGGAGGCAGGAAACCTATACTAAATCCAAGTGCATGACTACCGGGCAAAAGGAAATGGTAAAATCAGTGAATGATCATTACAGCACGATTAAGCCAGTTGAAAGTTCTTCCCATTCGCGTCCAAAATACTCAAGAACGGGTATGTGAAGTACCGGGAAACACTTCTATCTTTTTTTTGTGAAAATTAAAAATAACTTGTGTATAAAGCTCCACAATGCATAATTATAGAAGATGGTATTAATGTAGGAGCTTCGAAAAAATAGTCCTCCATTAACTCAAGCTCCAATGATTTTTTTCATTCATAGTTTACTCTGACTCTGAGGTTTCATAAGTTCTGTGCCAATCTGTACGACCGATGCTCCGTTATCCAGGTAGTCTTGTATATCTTTTTATTCCGCACTCCTCCGCAACCAATGCAATTGTTTTGGAGAAATGGGGTGAAATTGGTATGGTAATTTGAATCCTATTTCAATGGGCCATCTCCGGTCAGTAATATTTTTTAGAGCTTTCTTGATATCAACAGCCCTGGTATTGGGACATGAAACATTAACTTCTATAGCAATCGACACTGTGGACCTCAAACAGCATATATAATTAATAAGTTCAATGTCGGATATGGATGATATCATGATAGGTATGTGGAAATCATCCAGAATTTGCAAATAATAATCAATACCAGGATTAGCAAGTCCAACATGATTAATTGTGTAATTGTTTCTGAATTCGATTGTTCTGCCAGGTATTTTAGATCTGGGCTTCAAAGTGCAAGTTTTAGTAACCAATGCTCCGGGAGTTTCCAACAATGGATGCGTTCCAGATTCTAATAATTTTAGCTGTTCATATGTTGTCGCCATACCGGCGGAGTTCATAACAGGATACTTAATTTGACGGTGTCTAATCATGATGAGTTATTAAAAAAATGATTCAACTTTAAAATAGTGGCTATTTAGGGTATGCAGCCTTGGTGTAGTTTATATGTTTTATCATTATCAAATACAGTCAACAGAATTCCAAATTTTTCGCGGTCGTCCGAATGGAAACGATTAAAGTTACACTTAGGCATCCAACATTTAGAACAGCGGATATCTTTAGCATAAATCAAGCCACATGCGTTACATGTTTTCCATGAATAGCTGTCCCAGCTAACCTTTCTCCATAGCGGACTTTTACTAGATTCACATGCCAGACATTGCGTAAAGTTTTTGATTGTTAAAGCCGCTTTGATTTCATCAAAGTTATCACTGGCGTGCAAATATTCCTCTGAGTTGAGACAGTCAACGCACACAGTCTTTTTATAAAAATACCCCCCCACAGAGCCGCATCTTACACAGTTCATTCTTATATTGGACCAACAGTCTTACGAGTATGTTATTCAATTTCTTATATTTCGAATTTGGTGAATTCAGCAACGGCATCTTCTTTGGTTTTCCAGGTGATTTGATTCTCAGTTAAGTTAATAAATTCCTGATAGTTGTATTCAGCTTCTTGCCCGCACGAACCACCCACTATCCATAGAAAGTATCGGTCAGTTTTGGGATCATTACAAAGCAACAAAGCGTGTCCCATTCCATGATATCTTTCCAATAAGGGAACGTATCCATTTTTGGTACTACATAACTCGCAAGCTTTAATTGCATCATCGATCAGCAACTCAAGATCGGCAGGTAACATTTTTTACTTAGTATAATCAATTTTTATATGTGATTATAATGGCAGAGTGTGCTCATTTTATAGAGGGACCAGTATGTTGCAGCGAAGAGATGTTGCAGAAAATGTGGCAGTTCCTGAAAGATCGCACAGGGAATTCTATACAATCTCCCGACAAAATTGTGCGAGCTCTTGCCAAACACCTGAATGTTAACTCGGAGTTAGATATATTGAATCATCCCGAGTTTAAGGCTAGAGTTTCTGGCACAGAACAAGAAAAATATCGTCGGTTCTTGCCGGAGGGTCCTAAGTTTAGTACGGGATTAGTAAATAGTTTGAACATAGATCAAACATTAAACCAGTTAGGAATCAAATATCATCCCAGGCACAAAAAGCGCATGAGATTCTATCCCATGAAATATCAAATGATAGATTTTAAGGAACAGCATACAGAATTATCTAGAGTGTCACTACATAAACTGCATAAGAGCGGATATAATTGCATGGGGGTTATTCTCAATACAGACGTATCTAGCGGCCCTGGTATACATTGGTTTTGTTTATTTTGGGATGCCACTCAAACACCTTGGAAAATTGAGTATTTCAACAGCTCGGGCAACCGCCCTATGTTCCAAGTTCACGACTGGATTGTATCTTCCATAGCTATTTGTAGAAAACAAGGGTATGAATGTGAAATGAAAGTATGTACTCCCTATCAAATTCAATGGGATGATCATTCTTGCGGGGTCTATTGTTTGGCATACATTTACTGTCGGTTAATGGGAAAATCATGGAAGTGGTTTTTAACCACCAAAGGAAATGATGATGAAATGATCAAATTTCGCCGCAAATTATTCAGACAAGATACCTAATGTATTAAAAGTAGGAACTGAATAATATAAATGGCCAAGATTTACAATCGCGAAAAAAATGTTTACTCGGTTGATCTTATGATTGCTTATGTGGGGCTGTTTAAACTGGAACCTATTGAGATTGACATAGAGAGAATGCGCCCGTCCATGAACCTACCATATTGGTTATCAAAAAGAGGAAAAACCATGGTAAGATTATCTCCAGCTCAAGCTATAGAAAATCCGGATGAGTATCCAGAACATAAGAAGAAGATTGAATCAGCTGATTTGAGATACCCCATTATGATACACGAAGATTATCATCTGATAGACGGGGCGCATAGACTTGTCAAAGCTTTTTCCGAGGAGCGTAAAACCATCCGAGCATACATGTTTAGCGATGAACTTATGGAAAAGTTTATTGTCAACAAAGAGGGAAATATAAACATAGGTAGATTCATATCAGTCGCTCAACAAATACACATATTTTACAAAAGATTCGCAAATCAAGAAACATAGATATAGAAATGACTACCACCTTTGCTCGTGAGGGTAAATTATATTCCGTGGATATGCTTATCGCATATGTTAATATATTTAAGCCAGGAGTGATCCAAATACCATTGATTAGTTTATCTAGATCTATAGAAAAACCCTGCTGGAAAGAACCTTCAACAGGTGCAATATTAACCATACAAGAGGTTCTTGATGATCCAGAGAAATATCCAGATCATTCTAGAAGGATAAATAATGCTGATTTAAGTTACCCCGTTATCGTTTCACGCAATTACGGAATGCTAGATGGTAAACATAGATTGGCTAAAGCTGTTCGAGATAAACAGGATACCATAAGTGCGTATTTAGTAAGTAACGAGGTGATTGAAAAATGTGTAATACATGGGGGTCCAGACGATTGGGATATCATCCAGCAACAATTAAAACCCTATCAGCTGATTGCCTTGTTTCATAAAAGATTCAGATAAATGTTGTATGTTAATTTTTTCCCAAAGTCAGTATTTTCCATAAAATGCAATATTTTCTGAAATATACATGATAATACCCCATGAATTATGGTCCATGATATTAAACAATTTGGATGCTATCGATTTGCATATTATTTTATCAGTTTCAAAACAATGGTATAGGTTAGCTATGTTTATCATCCGGAAAAGGCTGGGAGTGGGTAAAAAAATAGCAGTTGAGTTAGATGAGCTGACCATAAAGCACCACAATGCTGCCATGATTTACGCATCCAGATATAACCGCTTTGATATTATAAACAAATACATATCTTCTAGATCCAAGATATTTTATACAAATGTTCGATTTGTAAATATAGATATAATTATGGTTTTACTTAAGCAGAAAAAGATAACATTGGGAAAAATCTTTGGTAACTTGCCTTGTGACCATCCTCTAGTGCCCAAGTTATTAAATCTAGTAAATGATGATAATTTGCCCGGGATTATGCAAAACACTCCGTATAGCAGACATCCCAACCTTTGTAAATATATTCGTGAAAATTTTACTGATACAAAAAGCAATGCCATGCACGACATATGGAGTGTCAATTTGGCTAACATTAAAAAAATAATTTCTGAAGATCCCAGTCTATGCGAGTTTATGGAAAATTTTGCTATACAGCTAAACAATGCTAACTTGGCTATGATCCTATCTACACGTCGCCGACAGTATGCTGGTCACACTTCCGACGCATCTGCTTGTATTTCTCATTCTCCGCCAAAGATTTTCTAACCATGGAGCTCAATAAGAAAACGTGATCTTTGGTTTTTTCTGGTATTTTTTTCTTGAAATGCTTTGCAAGATCTTCAACAGATGTATCGGGCTCATGGTCATATACTTCTGCAATTTTTGCACCAGCTCTGCTTTGATACTTCTCTTTCCACTTCAAAGCATCTTTGTGGGCTTCAATGGTTTCTTTTTTAAGAATATTTAGTTGATCTCGAGCCTCAAGCAGTTCTTTAAACGGATTTGTTAGGCTTAGATCATGTTCCAGGATATGCCAGCTACCCACCTTCTTAAGAGTATCCGTAGTTGAAGACCAAATCAGTCCTTTTACTTCTTCCTCAATTAGACTGTACAAGATTATGTTCGATTTTTCGCGTTTAATCCAGAATCCAAGAGTTTCAGGGGTGTTGTCTTCAATCCAGCGAGCATCTGCTTTTGGTTCACCTTCATTTCGAGCAATAAATTGCGTTGCCAAGGTGGTTAAAAGAGCTTGCGCTGCTCTAACATCATCTGCATGTCCGACAAGTTCTTTCTTGTTTCTGTGTTCGAAGTATATAAAGTACATTTATATTCTCTCTATATTTGTTTTACCGCAAAAAACTTAGAAAGGTTATTACTTTCACTGATGAGTGTTGTCAAAATCATGAGAAGTTCAAATTATATTGACAGAATCTGCAAGTGGACTCGCAGTTCTTGGACATGTAGTATGGGTACTTTTCGCACCATCCTTGGTTAGCCCATTTTTGACAGTTAACTCGAGTTTCATAATCTGTGCAAGGTATCAAGTTTTTCTGTTGATCAAATACCTTGGATTCAACTTCCATCAGGCCTCGCTCGCATTTGTTTGCGTCACATACTCCACAACTATACGGACAGTATTTAAACATCCATCCGGGATTTTTACGACATTCGCCGGCGGAGGCCCACCACGGACACTTAATGAATGCATCTTGACATCGTTTATTATGAATATCTGCCCAATTACGACCAATATCCCGGAGCGGATGAGGACCGGTTAAGAATTGGTCTTTCAAGGACATAAGACCCCATAGTAGAAGAATAAATACTATGAGTAACACTAAAGCAAGCATCTCTTATATCATTCCGAGAAAATAAAATGCTCAAAATATCTGAACGTTTCTTTCTTTTGAGTAAAATGGATCATTGTGGTGTTTGTGGTGAGGACGCTGATAAGATTTGTAGTGCTTGCAAGTGTGCTAAATATTGCTCTATAGATTGCCAAAGAGCTGATTGGACAGACCATAAGCTAGTGTGCAAAGAGCTGAAAAAACATGGAGCAAAAGACATACAAAAATTTAACAGATGGTGTGATCATATACTGGGACCCAATGTGGAGCTACATCAAAAGTTGCGGGATGGTCTCGAAGATGCTGCTGGAATGCTACTTCGGATTGACAACGTCAATGACTTTATTATTAATCCCAAACTAAATGGGGAAACCTTGGCCAATGCTGATGTTTTGGTGGAAGCTGTGGAATCGTTCGGCGTAGCTTCGGATATAGCAATGGGCTTTGCGTCAGCTTCAGTTGAGAACTTAGTTATCGTAGCAGCTATCAAGCAGCCAGGAGATAACTACATAGTTCTGAGCTATAACATTCCTCGACTGCTATAGCAACTTGCTGAAGGTTGCAAAATTGATTATCTTCACAATAAAATGGAGTTCTGGGATGTTTGGTACTGCTTGCACCATGATGATGGCTTTGTACAAAAAGAAGGAACGTCCGATATGGAAATACCAGAAGATTCTCCATATTGCTTGTCCAGATGTAAAGAACATTTGGACCACCATGGGCGGTTGGAATTAGATATTAAGACTGATATTCTGATTGTAAAGGATAGTATGTTTTTAAGAACTGATTATAACCGTTTTGGTGGTGGTTGGAAGAGGTGGTATTGGGGTAACGAACTATGCGACGAGAGTGGCAAATATGTCAAGCGACCTGCAATAGAGAAATACTTCTACTCACTCAAATCTTAGAGATCCCAGCTGCTCTTTTTTCTGAACCTTCTCATATACACGATATCCGTGATAAAGTACAACTACGAGTGCTAAAATCAGCAATATGGTGAACACGAGCGGATTAGCCTGTGGGCCATAATAACCAGTGTATGCTAAAATTGGTGCGACCCCAAACAGATGAAATAAATTAACTCCAATCATTCTTATATTATATGGAAAGAGATTATAAATATGTGAAATTACCATCTCCCAAAACAAGATTACCAACAGCAGAGGAAATATACGTGAGAATTCAGAAACAAAGCCCTAAATGGAAGTCAGCTTCTCCCAGAAAAAATAATAGGAAATAGAAGAAGAATATACCCCCTGAAGTTCCTAAAATCACTGAAAGGTTACAATATTTCGTTGAACATGTATATATAATGCCAACACCAATACGTACATATGAAGAATGTGAAAATTGAAAATTTGATCATATTAAAAAGCGAATGGACAAGAGAGAACGTCGACCGATTGGATCAGAAGATTTGAGTTATATCGATTGGCGCTCAGTGAGTGAAGACTTTTGCAAAAATGGGCATATGGCTATCATAAGTCTGTACAACCAAATTTATAACAATGTGTCTGAAATGCAAAACCATTGCGTTAAATTTGAAGATCGTTCTTGGTGGTTTTACACCCACAATCAATGGATCAGGCAAGCTTTCCCGGGACTACATGGTCTGGTAAGTAGAATACTCACCATTGCCCAGAAACATTGTGTTGGTGTGGAGGCTCCCCGTCTTTGCCAAATTTACTCAGATATGCTTTGTGAGGGTTTGCTATTGCCCATGATCGGACCATTCATATCGATTAATCCTCCGATTAAAGATGGGCTTCCCTCTTGACGGGAATAGTCACTTGCGGATTAATTTCTATTTTTTTCTAAAAATATCCCCACAGAGATTATATAATGTACGAAATCGCAATTGTAATAGTTTTATTGATGGTATGTGTGTGGATCTATTATCAGTGGATTCTCATACCTATGTTTCGCAGGCGCAAGCTATGGACAGACCATACGTTATGGCTGAAACTACTGATGGACTCAGTTCTGACAAATTCGGGAGCGATCCCGACCAATGCCCGCAAACTGAGTCAAATTACCAAGGATATCGGTATAGCTGACCATAGCAAGGACTTTGTTAATGCTGTACAACAACACACTCCCGGAGCATGGGGAGAATGGAAAAATAAAATACCAGTTCCTACAGAATATAGCGACACTTGGCCGCTCCAAGCTGAGGCATACAGAAGGAAGGATTGGGTAACAAATACCAACGAATTTGACAAGGCTATGGATTTAGCGATCAATATCGCAGACAGGGTTTCTTTTTAGGGACCTCGTATATTATTTTAGGATCCCCGGGATACTTTCTATTTTTTGTATATGACGTATAGTTATTATCATCCAACCAACGTTTCCATTTATCAGGAGATTTCTTATATTTGAATGAATTGGATATGTGAGTTAAAGCCATCCATTGTTCAATAAAGTCATCTGTATATCCCAGGGTGAAGAATATAGAAATATCGGTGTTTCTGGCCGGGCAGATTTGCCGGAATAATATTGCCAAATTTTGAGGGTGATCAAACCCATCCCAATCTGTAATGTGTGGTTGAAAGGTAACCATATTAATGGCTTTTAAAATGGTTGGGGTTTCGGTTGGCTTGCTATACTTGACATATTCGAAAACAGCTTTTCCCACGGAAGGGTTAACACTCTTCTCAGTATAATACACGTCGGAATATAGTAATCCGGCATGGAAAAGCCATTCTATCAACTTGATATTGATAGTAGTTGCTGCGTACTGGTTACAAATCTTTGCTGAGTTTTGATAATTTATCATTGGGTTTCTCAGATATAATGGGTCATTTAAGTAGCTTATGATAATTCTTCTCCAATTTTTACAAACTTCTGCGCAAACAACCCAAACTTTCCTACAAAATGGCAACACCAACTCTGCTACAGAGATATTCATTTATTTATCAGTAATATCAAATTTCCTTTTTGCTATAAAAATAAGTGTTTCAAATATAAATGGACTCTTTACCGCCTCGCAATAATACTAGTTTCCCACAAGCTCTAGCGCAGGCTTTAGGAAAGGCGCCTAAACAACATGAAATATTAAGATATCAACAAGTATTGACTCTTGAGTATGTGGTAAAGAATCCTAGTTGTAAAGGATTGTTGGTAGATCATAGCCTGGGTACCGGAAAATCTATTGACGCTATTTCTATTGCTGAGGCATTGATACCCAAGGGATTTCAAATTATTCTACTGTCAAGCAAGTCCTTACAAGAGAATTTTAAAGATGACATATTGAAATATAAAAAACTTACTGGCAAAACCGCCGAGGAGGCTCAAGAAGAACTTCTTCGGGATTATGTGTTTATTTCTACAAAGAATCGCGCCACATTGCGCCGATTGTTGGAAACTCAATCAGAAACCATCGAAAGCCCTTTTGGGGATGAGATTGCAGTTGAATCTACGCTAGAGAATAAGATTATTATAGTTGAAGAAGCACATAATCTGTTTAATGGCATCATAAACGGCTCGGCCAGTGATGTTGGTATATATGATGTTATTATGAAATCTAAAAATGTCAAAGTTCTGTTTTTAACAGGAACTCCTATAATGAACGACCCCGCTGAAATGATGCCTTGCTTTAACATGCTTACTCGTAAGGAATTATTTGGAAAGAGTTATCGCGATTTCCATAAGTATTTTGTGGATTCCAAGAATCATACTATTAAAAATAGAAATAAGTTCCAAAACCGCATTGTGGGATTAGTTAGTCATTACAAACTGCCCGAAGATCCTAAACTGTTTGCTAAAAAGCTGCCAACTCAAATTGAGCGAGTACCAATGTCTCCGGATCAATATGCTGCTTATTCCGCCGCTCGCGATAAAGAAATAGAAGAGACTATACGTAAAATGGGTAAGCCCGCTGCTCGGGTGGGTATGGCTAAACCGAAGGGTCGTAGCACTACTTATCGTATCAGAAGCCGACAAATAAGCAATGTTTATTATCCCGACGATGCTATACATAAAACAAAGACTCCTTATGGAATTAAAGAAGATCGTTTATTAAACAAGCTAGAACTCAAGGATTTGAAGAAATATATGCCTAAAATGGAGCGCATTATGAAACAAATAAATGATAACCCTAAGAAGCTTGTAGTAATCTACTCGCAGTTCTTAGATGCGGGTATTCTTGCGGCAGCCAAAGCACTTCGCCAGCGCGGCTACCATGCTATTAAGAATCCTCTCGATTTTGCAAAGAAAGGTCCCGGATACGGTCTTATATATGGTGCTGTGGAGCCAGAAGATCGTAATATGATTATTAAAATGTTTGGAGCATCGGATAATAAACACGCTCAGCATATGCATGTATTGTTTATTACTAAAACTGGTGCTGAGGGTATTAATATCTTCAATGCCCGAATGTTATTCCTAATGGAGCCCTATTGGAACCCGACACTCATGAATCAGTTAGAAGGACGTATTCGTCGAGCTGACGGTCATAAAGATCTTCCCCAAAAAGAACGTACTGTGCAGACCTTTATCTATCTGGCCGACTATCCAGTTAAGTTTCCTAAGGAAAATATAAAAGAACTCACTACAGATGTAGACATATATACAGAAGCTAGGAATAAAGAGAAGCTGATTAACTCATTTCTAACAGCAATTCGGGAAGTTGCTATTGATTGCACAACTCATAATTATGAAAATTGTAAGATATGTGCCCCCACTGATTTGCAGTTATTCGTACCAGACTTAGATAAAGATATGAAAACAGGCAGTCCCTGCCAACCTATCCAAACCAAGAAGATCACTGTGGAGGAAATCTTAACTGATGCTGGTAAATTCTATTACATGCAAGATGGTGATAAAATTCGTATATTGGAAGAACGTCCAGATATGGGAGGCCATTTAGAGATATTTCCGGACCATGAACATTACGCAGATATATATGAAGCTATTCTGAATAAAAAAAATTGAATTTTCATCGCATTTGGTTGACTTCAACATGGGTGATTTATATGAATGTATGTCGGTGAATCTTTTCAGTCTATTGACGCGTGCCGTTAATTATGACTATTTAAATCTGGAAGGAAGCGATCTGTTTTCCGAGTTTCCTCTACTGAAGAAATTACAAGTAACAGTCGAAGATCTCAAAATACTGAGTGAATGGGTGCCGACTGAGTCCAACGAAGACGTGAAGGCTTCTATACAATTACTCATAAAACTGAAGCAATATAATCCCAGGGTATACTTTGATCCCAAAACCACTATTGAAGATCAGGCTAATATTTGGGCTAAAACTAGGACTAAGAATAATGGAGATCTCGTAGCAATTACCATTGCTTATCTCTCGCGTACCAAGGGGGCAGTGGGAGTGAAACACTTTCTCTATAAAAGAACTGCTACAGACCGCATGAATATTTTGAGGAACACGGAAATCACTCGATATCACTCTCCCAACCCGGAAAAACTGGCCGAAATTCTGGAAAACCCTTTCAAAAGTGGAGAGCGGACCGGGGAGGTGGAAGTAACTCCCTCTGTGTTCTCCGACAAAGTCTCGGCTGACTATTTTAGTCAGCTATTGGGTGGAATGTAGATATGATTTGTTTTATTTTTTCATTTAGACCATTGATATTTGCGACATAAAATGAAGAAGTATTTGTATGTTTCGTCTGTGATAGGAGTTTCACTAGGCTTAACTAATGTGTCTAACATTGAACGATCGCCTATGTATGGTCAAATGCCTTATTTGAATATGATTGGGTTTTCCTTCGCTAAGGGATTCTCTTATAGTTTATTTTGGCCGTTTTCAATTACTAAAATGGCCTTCGATGCCTATGAATGTGAAGAAAACTTAAACCAGCACCTGATACCTTATTATAGCTATCAAAAAAAGGATTAACTTCTTTTGTATTAGAAATCTAAAAATGGTCACGATATGGAAAGGTTATTGGTCCGTAAAGGACACTCAAGCGAGTCCCCATAAATTATGGATATTTGGAGACAATAATTGGTCGTGGTAAAAAAAGTCAAGCCCACATCTGGGATGAAATCAATTCTATTGGAATACCCACCAAACTGTTCCTCTCATTCATAATGGATGAGAAAGTGCCAGTTGGTTATACTTATTTTGTGATACAAAGTAAGACTTTGCAATTTAGACCGCCGCGGCCGCGGTTAAGTCTACCAACACTTTCACCCGAAGTTTGGAGTATTATAGCCAGTTTTGCGGATCGTAAATACGCATCAGTGTGTAAATTATGGGAGCAGACTATTGAAAAGAGGAATTCAGAACAATTAAAAAATGTTTGGAATCCTCTACTTCCATATTGAGATATTGGAAGATATCATGGGATATTGAAGTATACTCAAGTTCTGGATATTATACAAACTATCCTATGAAATATACAGGTGGATCACTCTAGAGTCTTGAAGAACAGAGGTATCATGAATCGTGCACATCCTATAAACGCTGTTACAGTTTGAGTATCAGCAGAGCTCAATGTAACATCATTATTACCAGTGGCATCTATAGTAAACTCATCCGCCGCGCCGAGGTCAATACGATGTCCTTTAGAACGTGCTGCAATGATATTATCAGTCCCATCATCGTTAACGAATCCTTGAATATATACCAGGGAATCGTCCGGAATGCCGTGTGGGTCACCTGTCACTGTAGAAAATACTGCTGGAGATGCGGCACTTACATTGAAGCGGATTTGATCTAGAGGAATCTGCACTAAGTCATAAGGATTGCGGAAAGTCAGGGTAGCCCGTTCTAGGCGAGCTACTGGGTAGCGGGTTATGAATCTATCATATGGTGGTATTGGCGTTAATTTAATACGAAATGTCCCAGGGCAACCAGTATGGTCTATTTTTTCTGCGCTGTACATGAAGTGGAAGCGAATTTGGGGATCGGCAGTGTATGCGGATTGTTCGCTTATTTCCTCTATAAATAAAGTAATACGATCATAGAAGATATCTATGTCATCACACCAAGGCAGAAGAATTTCTCCGGTACGAATGGCTAGGATTTCTTTAAGCTCCGATTGTACCCGAATATCTCCAACCGCACCTACTTCGGTAGAATGATGGATCTTAAAACTTAACTTAGCGTCCATACAGGGAATGGGGTTATCCAGAGGGGGAACTTCAGTAGAGGTATCTCGGAAGCGGGAATCGAATGGGATATATAGCTCACGCAGAGATATGTTATCAAATCCGACTCTGTTAGACCAAGAGTCTCTAATGATTTTACTGATGTGACTGGGACTTAAGTTGCTACGAAACAGATCATTAGTGGAACTAATGGACTTGACCAGTTGAGCTATGCCATGAAGTAGATCACCATGTGATGCACCACCACTTCCGGCGGCAGATGGATAATGGGCAATAGTCTCACCATCAATAGAATATCCTGGGGTTTCAAGGTCTTTGCGGACTTCTTCAATGTGATCAGTTTCTCCAACTTCATCGTAGAAAGTATTATATTTGTACGGATGTTCATCATCCGTAAGTTGACCAATTTCTTTCATTTGCCAGCTTTTAACACTGGTAGGAATCTTGCGATTGACTCCCAACTGCAACTCGCCAGGATTCTTCATGAAATAATGAAAATCTTTGGCTATGTCCCGTATTGCGCGTTCATATGTCAATCCATAGTATTTGGCGGGCATCACTTTACTGAGGAAGTTCCACAAAGATTTTGCCTCGCTACCTGTAATCTTGCGACCCAAATAAGAATTAGATAAAATATTAGCAACTCCTTTGAGAGTAAATTCTGTCGCCAGGATTTCAGATGAATCTGCCGAAATGACTGTATCCATAGGGGGCAATGCCGGTGTCCCCGTATCTCCCGGAATACGGAGTCCGCGCCGGCGGAGCATTTTACGCTTAGCTTCTCTATTATCGCGATCCATCTGGTTTATATTATATATCCATAAGTTGTGTACAAAATTGAAACCTCCAGAATCAAACCCAAAAAATGGAAGTGGATAAACTGACTCTTGCAGATTTAGAGAACCGTTTTCCCGCATCACATAATAGGTGGTTATGTGTTTCAAATAGCAATCAACATGCACATCCTATGAATCCAGGAAGAAATATAGATGAACTACACATTAGTGTAGGGAATGCATATACCCGCCCAACATCTGGAGTAGTGTCCGTTGCAGGACATCACTTCGAGGATTTCACGCACGTAATAGTTCCTAAAGAATATTTCTCATAGGAAACTCTATATGATGGCTCGGATAAGAATCAGTTTATTCTATTTAAGAATGGTAGCTATGTTCAACTAAAATGTAATACGATACTATGTCTAGTATGCTCTAGACATGTCGATAATAAATCCGACGAGGTCCCGGAAAGAACGCTATGTAGGGAATGTTTTACAAAACGTCTACCACCTTTGCTTATGGAAGAAAGTTACAAACTGGAAGAAGAAGCTCGTAAATCATATGATGAGTTTAAAAAAGATACCGGTGAATAATTCTCACCAGCGGAAGTTAGTATTCTTGAACATCCAGTTGGTACGGATGCCGTCATTTACAATTTTTTCCAAATTATTCAACTCATCTCTCCAGAGTTTTTGCCAAGTCATTTTTTCCATAGATGCTAGTTGTGCTTTGAGCTTCTTGAGCTCTTCTTTGCGCGATTTCTGTGCGCTGACTAACATGTCTCGTTGACGTAAATCTAATATATAATTGTAATTGGCGGATAGGCCCAGAATTACTTCCCTTAATTTGTCAACTGGGGTATACTTGGGTTCATTCAGAACCGGCCTGTTGAACTTCACAAGCTTATTTTTCTCTAACTGTTTGATGATAGTTGGTTCATCATCTCCCTTGGCAACAACAATAATCGCAGCCTCAGTTAGTTTCCAATATCGAATGAGATTTTCGAGGAAGAGAATTCGCAATCGCAGTAACTCTAAACGACGTTGCAGTCTTAATTCATAATAATGCTTGCGAATGGGGAACCAGTATTCCATCACTTCGATATAATTCTTAAAATGCTCTACTTTGCCATGAGCGCCGAACATATTCAGTGAAGGGCGGAGACTGGTTCGCAATTCTAAATATTCTTCAATTGGGTCTGTATATTCATCACCATACTCCTTTTGGATGCTTGCTAATCCCCCTGGAATTAGCTTAACTTTGATATTAACGGTCTTGCTTATGTCTGCCTCAGCATCCTTGACATACTTCTTGAGTGGAATCTCATTTCCCTTTTTGTCTTTGCGAGTTCCATTTAGACTGTCTACATATGGCTTTGTCCAGGTTCTAAGTGGTAATTCGGTAATATAGATTGTATCATTGGACTTTTCGTCCATTTCATAATACCCAAAGCACATGGGGTCCAAGGTTTTACTTGCGTTGGAAGTTTTTGCCATTCTGACTTCCATCTTGTTAGGAATCAAATTGCCTTTAATGTCATATTTGGGTGGAATCCATATATCTGTCGGCATGGGAGTTGGCTTTTTACTAGATATCATAGCTCTAACATTGGTCAAGACCTTAGCAAAGTCTCGGGCAAAACTGGATATGTTCCATCCCGGTCCAGTAGTAGTTTGAGTTTCCAATATAGACATAGGTACTATTGGGGCATAGTAATTTGGTTCGCATTGAACGCCATCCTCAAGAGTATATGGGAGTAACCATGTGTCTTCGGGAGGAAATATTGCGTCAAATAAGAGTTTATTGATCTTAGTTGCAATATATCTGGGGCTACCCGCCTTGGCGGTGCCTCGACTGCGACTACCAAACTTACCAAGTGGTAGTACCAGTGGCAAATTACGGGCTCCAATAAAGTTCTGAGCTAGCTTAATAATAGCTCCATTCAGTGACATATCGCCATGATGATATCTCATTTGATCAGCTATTCTACCGGCTAATTGAAAGACCTTCATCTTCTCTGGATTTTGCCGGGCACCTGTGACAATCTTGCGTTGTACAGGAATTAAACCATCTACTGCTGAAGCTAGTTTACGTTCAATGACTTTCAGCTGATGTGCTTTGGTCTCACGTAAAAGATGATAACTTATAGGAATGCGCCTATCCGGAAAGTGTTGTGCTTCAATTAAAGGTTTTGTTAGTTCTTTTTTGCGAGGATCTGTCTTTTTTCCATAAATCACTTCCATTATTTCGTGGGTTTTGGGATCCCACGGGTGCACAAACAAGTGGTCTTCAAATTCATTGAACATTTTGATAGTTTCAGCGTCTTGGTGAGCCGCCAATCCTTTATAATATTCAATGGTCCACGAATCAGGAGATTCGCCTGCAAACCATTTTTCAAAGTCCTCTTCGGAATAGAAATCTTTGACAGTTGTTGCGCCCCGGACTTTCTTCTTACTAAATGCTCGTACAACCGGCGTTTCCCATCGCTTGATAAAGTCATGTTTGAGCAATTCTGGCCAGAATACGGCGAAGAAGTTCATAATCATACCACAGATTTGACCTATTCCATCTGTATCCTGATCTGTGGCAATAATAATCTCACCATAATCAAGTGTCTTACGCTCGGCTTCGGTGGCATACGATTTGGAGTAATCCAAATTAAGTACTTGCATCAATCCTTGCAGAGTTTCATTGTTTCCAAGTTGCTTGTCTACAATTATTTGGGATTTGCCAGTTTTGGGGTTCTTCTTTATAGTTATATGCTTCCGAGCGTTCATAGGAACACCACTAATATTGAAAATACCATAGTATTCGGAAGTAATGACGCATGTTTTTGAAGAGAAGCCATCTTCAATAAGTAACTGGGCAGCATCTCCTTCTGGGATAATCAGTTTACATCTCTGACCGTAACGCCCGCCGGCTTTTTTAGCTTTTTTGTACTTGTCTATTTTAGCTTTACGTTTGCGAGTAGATTTCTTTCCTACTTTTTCCATAATGGCATCAATAGCTTCATTTTCGAAAAATTTCCACACTTGTCCAATCAGAGCTGGATCCCAATGTTTTTTATAAGAATCGGGTAATGCCATTATCTCTTGCTTTGTTTGACCTCCCCACTTGGGATCCCCTATTTGTCCAACAAACACAATCATGAGACGGTCTTCAATGACCTTGTTTAAGAAGGCCGTTGCTGCACTTTTGCTAGTAAATTTTGCTTTATATTTATTCAGAAGTGGTTCCATCTTAACTCTTAGTCCGACTTTCAATCCGTCTCGGATGAGCTTAATATGACTACCACCGGCTTTAGCGAATAATGCATTTACTATGGAATAATCCTGCCAACCAAGACATTCTGTAGCACCTACATATATATGCCAAGGGAAGACTCCTCCAGGTCCTTTAAGAGTTATCCCCGTAAAAGTGGTCATAGGAAAGGCGGCAACTAGTTGGGGTAAAGTACATTCAATTAATTGATCATTAAAATATACTTTACATCCGCCACCAAAACAACTGATATAACAAGCCAGATGACGCATACGCATCAATATCATTTGCTGTAAATCATTAACTAATTCGGTAGTCCATTCCACATATCCCAGTTTCTCAGAATAAGATGGTAGATAGCTCATATGAGTATGGGGCTTTCGTTCTTCCTTTGATAACTCTTTGCTGTTCAATGCATGAGTCTCCTCGGGAAAAATTGTTTCCATATTCTTTTCAAACCTCTGATAGAAGTATAGCTTACGGTCAGGGTCTACAGTTTCAATTTCAAACCAATCTGACAGAATATTTACCAATTTCATCCCTAGTCCATTGGTGCCTCCCACAACTCGATTTTTGTCTTTGCTCAAATTACTACCACTAAACTCCTTAGTAGCCGCTATGGTGGGAATATAATCCCCGTCTATTTTACGTAACGGGAAGCCATTTCCATCATTATAAACTCCTATTTCACCATTTGGTTGAAAATAAACACGTATTTCCTTGACAGATCTATCTTCGTACCAATGATCAATGGCATTTTCGATAATTTCACAAATAACCTTCAAAGCTGCATGGCTGTAGTTAAGTTTCTTTAAAACCAGTTTACCATCAACCCATATCCAATCCTCGTAAGTTTCGACAACATCGGCGCCTAGCCACATTGATTTGGCCAGAACATGTTCTCGGAAATTACCCTTACGAAACTTATCTGCCTTGGACATTTCTTTTTTGATTTGGTAATTTCAAAATTTGTAAATCTCTAAATAGTATATTTGATGGGAAATGCATACCACAAAGTCAATCCCATAATAGTAGAGAGCCTTGTTAAACATGGTATGAAAAATCTTCATATAGAGATCTTTGCCGATAGGTATACCTTTCGACAAATTAATTGGTATCCGACTGAAGCCGAAGTTATGGTTTACTATCGTCGCTTGTCAGATAGAGCCAAGGATGAGTTTTACACTGCTCATATAGCTAATCGTGATTATGCGTTGGCCACTTTAGTATTCCATGCCACCCATAATCCGCTGGTCGAATTAATTGGACATGGTGAAGTTCTTAGAATACCTTATTGGAAAGAGTTTTCTTGGCAATGGGAATCGCGCATGGTCAAGCTGCACCATAAAAAAGTTAAAGAATCCAAGTCTGGACAGGCATAAATTATAAGCTCACAAATCCAACAATAATACCGATTAGCCTTCCCAATCTGTCCATTTTATAGCCTCGCATTCGGTACTGATCAAATAATGCGCTAAATAGATGTTGAAACACAATTACGCGGAAAAACAGCCACCACATATCAAGAAAAGTACACCAAAGATAATTGCAATTAGAGGATTGTAATGATCTTTGTTTATTAAAAATTCCCCAATGACCAAAATCAGTCCCGTTAAATGTAAGATGAACATTGAGTTTTTTGCATAATTTATATTCATTTTTCTCACGATTTGTGGGTTTTAATTTTTTTGTATTTTTTTTCTTCTAACATATATAACAAGCATGTTGGAAGAAGTCAACAAGTTGCTCATCAATAACATTAGTATTGTAGTCGCCGCTTTGGTTGTGGCGATGCTCGTCCTCGTGTACATGTGCTGCATGAAACCCGAGGGTATGACTAGCTCTCCTGAGGCCCCTGTCTTTAACACATGGCCGGCACGTGATAGAGCTTACTGGGCGTCCATATACAACGGTGGAAGTCTGTCCAACATCTACAAAGACTATGATGTCCAACCCGAATATAACCTCGACCCTAAACAAATGCAAGCAATCCACGAGCAAGCTGTTATGTCCACGGGAACTGTGTCTGATCCTTTGAACCCTGCCATCCGCGCCATGGTCCAGCAAGGACTCAAATCCCCCACCAAAGAAGGTTTCTGCGGCGACTATAACCCTTATGCTCACTATGCTACCCCTTTCGGATGCGGATATCCCGAAGGCGGCGCTGACTGCTGCATGGGACAACTCGATCGCCCATTTAATGGAGCTTCCATCATCTCCGGTGGTGCTTACCTTCGTAATGTAGGACAAGATAGATCTGACTCTGATCATTCCACCAGCCACTTGCCTGGCGGTGAACAGCACTGGAGAGATCTCGCCTCTGGACACGAATCTCGATTCCCTCTGCATCCTAACCACGGCCACATGACCAGCAACCACACTGATCCTCGCGAGAGTAACCTCATGGGCAGCATGTTCGGCCTCTAAATTCTAAATTATCCAACTAATACAATATTGATTTTTTGGTCGATTTTCCAGAAAAGAAGTTTTCTGAATGGAGTATAACAATGAATACCATAGTTGCCAATGTAGTTGTATTGACATTAATTATAATAGCTTTATTGATCGTTTTACAAGGCCAAAATAAGGAATGTTGGCGACCGCGACAAGTGAGATCGGGAGCATCTCACGACTATGGTTATGATTACCCATGGCATCAGCGCGTGGCTGACAAGGGTCCTTATGATTTCGCGGCATGGCCATATACACTGTTTCTGGTCAGAAACCCGCAATTTTACGGTGCTCTGGAGCAGTAATCAAAAATTAGTTGGATTTTCGGGAAAAAGTTAATACATTTTTGAATTGTGAACTTGTAAATATATAAGATGGAGATCGCATGGAATGTGTATAATGGAGTCCATACTATGTTAACCGAATATCGGGGATTAGAGCCAGAAAAAGCTCTCATGAAGCATGATGACTTTATTACTCACATAAGGTTCCATCAGTTTCTGGAGGTAAAGGCTCCTGGTATTTCGGCGGTCATCACTGCACCCAAGACGCCAAAAATGCGAGCATCCTCAGAATTCGAAAAGATGATTAAGCAAATTACTGATGTGCCTGAAATTATCGTTATATCTAAAGATGGTGCATCCAATAATATTCTTCGTAAAACTGCCGAATTGTCTAAGGCATCCCGAATGATATCTCATTATAAATACAGTGTTTTTAAGTGGGATCCAAACAAACACTACTTGTCGAATAGATATCGCAAACTTACTCCAGAAGAGTGCGAAGCTTTGGTTGGCAAATGGGTCACTCATGAGTATAACTGCCCGAAATTTCATCACAAAAAAGAACCAGCTGGAGTATGGTATGGGTTCCGCCCGGGAGATTTAATTGTGGAAATAAGCGATTCCGATATTTCCATGGTAAAGATCACTCCCAAACTAGTAATCTAGGGATTTAGTTTGGAACTAGTAATCTAAGGATTTAGTTTGGAACTAGTAATCTAGGGATTTAGTTTGGAACTAGTAATCTAGGGATTTAGTTTGGAACTAGTAATCTAGTGCTTATCTAGATGCCATTTGCATGGTCTGAACTGCTTTGGAATATATGGGTCCCCATTCCCTTGTTTTTTCGCACAACCCTACATCGTGCCAGTGGTTTATGAGTTTGTAAAGCTCTGCAGTAGCTGGTTTATTAGCCGCAGCATTTACATCCATCTTAGATGATCCTGGATTACAACCTCTTTGCAAATGGGACACCACATGAGAGGGGCCTATAGGATTGCCTGTCGACTTAATCCAATGAGCGAGCTGCCCAGCCATAGCATTCTCGGTTGTGGGGCTGTGCAATCTATGATACAGACAGTATAGCGGGATAGTTATGATTAGCAATAATCCCAATATTAGCAACGCGGTTACGAGAGACTTCATATTATAATTAGTCCAAGAAAAATCGTCCTAATGTTTAATATCGTGTGTTTTTGGATGGAATTTTTAGGCAACATACCCATTTGTTAGTTTAGTTCAAAGTTTTCCAAAAAATATTGGGTGAGTATATACAAAATGACTGACATAGTAGAAGAAATAGGTACTGGAGCTAAAAAGGCGTTAAATTACGCCAGTCGACACATAACGCCTGTATCTATCATACCTTCTTTAATTGTTGGTACTATTGTGGCGCTACTTGTACTGGTAATTGGACTGTACATAGTATGGGAAAGTGCAACTATGATAGTAAATGGCGTTAAACGGAAACTAACATTAGGTGAGAAGATGATTGGAAGTGCCGGAGTATTGATTGTATCCGGGTTGCTTGGATTGGTAGCGGGAGGAGTTACTTATCAAATCGCGTTCGCATATGAAAACCCTAAATTAACTACGGGTTTGGCGACCGCTAGCCTACTCGAACATGGACTCTGAAAAATGTTTTAATGAGAAAAAAATACGAACAATAGATTTTTTATGGAAAACTGTGGGTGCTTGCATATTTAAACAAAGGAGGGATAATGTCCCTAACTAAGTCTTTTTTGAGCTGATCTCCATTTTTACGAATATTATAAATATTCAGGAGTGTTAGTGCCGCCACCAGTATTATAATCAAGGTAAGTAAAACAGCAAACATCTTATAATTGGGAATATTTTTTTCTTGGACTTGATTCTCCAACAAGATGTTTTCTTCTCTAAGAAGATTTTTTCTTCTTCTTAGAAGCATCGTGCTTGATATATTTATTGATAGTGTAATACAATATCACAAGTATGATGAGAACCATAATGGTCGCAATGACCATACCAATCAAACCGCTGTCATTCACCATCTTTTATATTCTGGAAAGATTTGTTTTCCGAAAATAGGTCAAATTTGGATAGATTAATAAAACTGCTCGGTAGTTCCAACTCTAGCCAGAGGATTATAATATGTTGTCTCGGGAGGAGTGATCAATGGTGGAACAACTCTCTTTTCATCATGAGCTCTCTCAGATAATTCTACCTTTTCCCGAAGACGAGCAGGATCCATATCTCTATACCAGGTTTTGGAATCCAGAGATGGTAAATCTCCTTCTGGGACCATTGCCGGACGAGTCGGGCCGCTTGGGTCATCAAAGTGCTCCGTATTAAATATTTTATCAAATTCTGCATCTGTTCCAGTTTTATCTTGGTGAATATCGGAAACCTGCTTATTGGATATGTCTCCGATATCTATTTCCTGTGTTACTAATTCTTTTTGAAAAGACTTTCGCTGATCCCATATCATGACAGATATAATTAATAATACCAGCAATACTACGGCAAGGCCTATTTCATCCATGGGGATTGTATATCCTACAGGTAATTTTTTATACAAAAAAGCTTTTTGTCCAAATATTATTTAGCAAACCCATCCGTGCCACTATCTAATTGCGTTTGAGTGTGGTGCCCTTGATCGAATAATAGCGTCTTGTGGACAATACCAGCCCCCACCGCATTAGACTGACAATCGCCTACTGGGGTTCTCATAGATTCTTTATCAGAACAAACCAGAGTTTTTACAGGTCTGCAAGTTAGACAATGTTGGTGCATTTCGTAATGCCATTTTCCATCATCACGTGCAATTTTTTCGTCGAAGTATCTTTCTCTGCGAATCCAGCAGGCATCGGCAAAGCTCCTGCGTGAAGCTATTCCAATCTATGCTGATCTTCGTAATAGAATTGCTCTGGTGAACATTTAAGTAGCTTCATTGCATATGCTTTTAACATTTGTCGATGAGCATAAGCTAATATTAACAAAATTATAACCACCACTAGCACTGAGAGCAATATTGAATTCATTTATGCTACATTTCTAATAATAAGCATTTTTCTAAAAAAATAGGCATTTTTTAGGGGAGAAAATTTACAAGGGTCCATGATGAATAATATCGTGATACCCAATATCAGAGTGTAGCCCTTCTAGCTTTCTTATTTCTTTCATTATGGTACTACGAAACTCCCATAGCATGAAAACGACCAATAACAATATAATAAGGGCAATGATTGATTCTGCACTTATCTTTATATAATGCTGCAGCAAAAAATAAGTAATAATTTTCTAGCTTATTTTTTCGGAAGAGCTCATTCTCTTCCGGAATTGGTCAACAAGAACTCGTATATTTCGTTGCGACGCTCGTTTAACATTTCTTCTTTCTCATGATCCAACTCATCCCTAGCATCTTTTTCAGCATTAGTAATGCGATCAGTCTCTTCTTTCATTTTGTCATAGTAAATTTTCCAGACACCCTTAGCTTGTTCCGGGGTCCAACCCTTGGTGGTCATCTTGAATAACATGCGTGCATAATCGGCCTGTCTTTCGCATACCCCGTCCATTCCACTACCAGGGTCTTTTCTTAATTTTTCCAACCAAAGCCTAAAGCATTTACTACTATAAATTCCCTCTACCATTTTCATGACAATAACTGGATAACATCGAACGAAATCTGGATAACGTTGTTGTATTTGTTCCCACTTATTTTCTGGGCTTAGTTTTTGAAAGTCCTTATTTAAACAAACATCCCGGAAGAGAATGTTGGCAAATTCTATAGTACTACTATCGTCAGTATCCATACCTTTTAGCTATATTTCCTATATTTTTATATGCTTCTTTCACAATCCCAGCCCCCGATTTTGTAATTTTTGCGTCTTCTAATTCAAGTAGAGTATCAGCTTCATCTGAGCCCACAATACTATCGCCGTCCAGGGGATTTTGCTCATCTGAGCCCACAATACNATCGCCGTCCAGGGGATTTTGCTCATCTGAGCCCACAATACCCTTCACAAGAGAGCTACCAATGTCATTCGTATCCGTCATAGTCAAATCTAGGACGAAATCAGAACCCCCGCCCGTATGGGGTTGATTATCAAGTAAAACCATTAGATAGTTCATTTTATATTGGAAGAACAAAAATCTAATGGGGGTTCCATTATTTCCAATTCTAGTTTGTGATATATTAGAATATACAGCTGTTTAAGTACATCATCGGCCAATTTCGTCATATCTAACCTAAGTCCATCTGCACTCTGTTTAATTAAATCAGTGCAGCCATTTTGTCTCAAGAAATCTCGTATATCCTCTAAAATAATCTTGGGCACTTTATTTAATTGACCACTAACCGAAGTAATTGATTCTAGGTAAAATATACGCTCCATAATGCGGTAGTTATACAATCTTGTAGTTTTGTTTTTAAAAGAAATTAAATGTTTATATGGGTCAGATGCGCTACTTGAAGAAAAATACAAACATTTCTCAACACGCATTATCTGTGTGTGTGGGAAAAAAGATCCAATATTTGAGTGGAAAAAGTATACAAGCATTATCGCAAACATCGCGAGGCTTTAGAGAATTTATTATTGCAGCTTCTCAAGGATAATCCCGGATTATTTCCCACAGGTAAGGAGTTGCCCTCGCTAGTAAAAATCATTAAAATTGATTTTGCATGATATCAAATAAGATCCTTCGGATAATGAACGTAAAAACATCTATTAGAAGTACTCATTTGGTGTCGCAGCAATACTCCGACTAATTACCTGAGTGTTATTCATCTATATTATGATGACTTTGTAAAGAAGTTTGAACTGACTCCTATTGATATAGTTGAATTGGCAAAAAATGATTTTCCAAATTGCTTTGGGGGTATATTGTTTTTTTGGGTGTTTTAAATCCAACTTACGTGGAGTAACGGAGAACCGCAGAACCATCGCTAATAAGAAGGAAGTTGATTGCTACTGCTACGATCAACAGATCAGCAGTATAGCTCGAACTGACCCAATCGTCACCAACATTACGGGCAGAAGCACCTCCAAGAGGTCCAATGCGGCAGTCACCGGCGCTGGATCCAGGATTGGCGTTAGGCACCTTGGCAGAGCTGTACTTGTAGTAGAACTCACGAGCACGAGAAATATTCACGTGACCAGAAGGTTGGTACGATCCAGGGTAGAGATTGAAGGTAATCATCTGGGTACCGCAATCCTCAGGGGTGTTGATGTGGTGTCCGCCGAAAGTATAAGGAGAGTACGCGTTGAAGAAGCGGTGAGGGATGTCGTTGTACAGAGGAATACCGTGAGCATTCACAGACAAGTTCTCAACAACCTCAAAGCACTCCTTGAAGCGGGCATAAGAGCAGCTAGACGCAGCATCCTTAACCAGGAGAGAGGTGAACTGATCGGAAGCAATAGCAGCAGCAAGAGCAGCAGCGACGGCACCAGCATCGTCGTTAGCAGATACATCAACGGCAACGTCAACAGTTGCTCCAGGAGCAGAGTTGTTTCCGTCAACGTTGAAGTAGAAGGCAACATCAGTGTTATCAGCTCGGCGCAGGGTTACAGTAGTACCAGTGCCAGACTGAGCAAGTTGAGAGGCGGCGGCGACTTGGATACGAGTGACTTCGTTTAGACCAGCAGTACCAGCCTGGACAATGGAAACTTGCAGAGGGCCATCAGCAGTGGCATCATCAACATCTCCAACATCAAGATTACGAGCCTCAACGAGGACATTTCCGCAAACGGCGGCCTTAACGCGGCGAGAATCATCAATACCCGCGAATCTATGCCAATTCTCCATAACATTGTTGGCAGTTCCAGTTTGGAGCCTGTTGTTCTCAGAAGGACGAATACCAGCGTAGATAGTCTCAACGGGCCACTTGAGCTGGTTGAGAAGAACCTCATCGGAGGTCTTATTCAAACGGTTAGTTTGGATTCTGTGGACGCGGATCAGATTGAAACCAATGCGCTTAATGAAGATGTCGTGAATCTCAGGGTTCACAAAGATGTTGTTAATGTAAAGAGTAGCCTCGGAGATAGCAGGCTGGGTAGCCCAGCTTACGGCACTACCAGCGCTGCTGGTGGAGATATCACCGAGGACAGGGTCGTACGAGGTACGGGCCAAGTTGGCCAGGCTCTCAAGTTCGACGTCAATGAATCGTTGACCATAAGGGATCGACACAGAGGGAATGGCAAGGCGAGGGTCCTTGTTGAACCAGAAGAGCAGAGGCACCCACAATTCGAAAGCTTCATGCACTCGCTTGGCGGTTTGAAGCCCATTCTTGTAAGCTACACACTGTTTCAAGTCAGGAGAAGCACCAACTCCAGCAGGATCAGATGCGGCATCATCAACACCCTCATCAATATGGACAACCTGGTCAGCTCCGCAGAGAGAGTTCACAGGGGCGGTAGAAGGCAAAGACAGAGATCCTTCCATGCATTGTTCTTGACCAATAAGACGATTCCATCCAGTCCTCTTGTTGGGAGTGACGTAATAAGTCTCATGGAACTTCATGGCGGTCGAATCATACTCATCAAGGGGATTTCCGTTAACCGAAAACTTAGTCTTCTTGCAAAGACGCTCTCCGAGGAAGTCGGCCCATTGCCACCTGTCAGCATAGGTAGCACCACTGGCAACACCGCGGGAAATCTTGAAGTGGATCACCATATCGTGGAAGAAGTCACCGAATTGAGGGATGCTGAACTGAACGGTGCTTCCGAAGCTTGCAGTTCCGGATTGCACTCTGGTCTTGTTGTATTCGTAGCCAATAGCTGCGAAAGGCTTAAAGTGTGCATTCATGAAAAGAACGTGAGTGCGCTCGATATCCACAAGAGTAGGAGTTGGATCCCTAACTCCAGCGGCAGCCCGCATACGTCTAATCTCAACAAGTCGAGTCATAAGCAGCTGACTGGCCATCAGCATACGGTCTTGTTTGCCGTCATTAGTAATGAGCTGGAAGATACCACCTGTTGACATGTTGGTAAGTTATACTCAGTACGAGAAAAAAATAAAAACGCGAATTAATTATATGTGTAATTAGATAGAAAAAATATTTTTGCAAAATGTAAAATTAAAGTGATTATTTCAGACGCAATGTACGTTTTCCTGTAGTTTCATATACGCAAAACACGCAAATTTCATAACCTTGATTAAAGCGATTTTTTTGATAAAACTAGGCTTTGCATCTTGGACATGTTCTCTTATACTTCTTGCTTATACCAAATGTTTTTTCTAACCATTCTTCATATGTGGATGTGGAATACATTTTGATATATTACTCGTCTTTTAAAATCGTTCTATCTTTCGATGCTTCATCTTCTAGTGAAATACCGTAGTATTTTTGGAAGTTTCTTAAGTTTTCTTTGTACTGGTCGAGAGGAATAACCATACTCAGCCAAGATAATGCCAGTGCTTCTCCGGATTTTTCAAAATGATAAGTAACTTCGAAGGCCGCATCGGGATTATATACATACCGAGATACCCCAAATCCCTTCTTAGACTTAACCGGATCAATAGGTTCCAGTTCAAACATGTTAAATGTAGTCATACTGTCATTTTGTTGATGACAAATTGAAATAATACCACCCAGTTTTAAATCTTTAAGTACAAAAGCGGTTTCAGGATTAGTGTGGCGAAATCTACACTGCATAATCACGAATTTGTCATCTATCCGACTTAATATCATTCCGGTAGCTAATGGATAATGGGGGTGAGCAGTATTTGCCGGAGTGGCATGATGCATCGTACATCGAAACAGGGTCATTTTTTTAACATATGTCAAAAAAGTTTAGATAATATATACGCAAAAATGGTTAATAACAATGTAGGAGGAAAGGTTAAAACTGCTATAGTTGCCGGTGCGGCATTGGCCACTGCGCTGTCAATACGTGATTTTGTTGAGTTAATTATTGATAAATATACGCCAACTAAAGCCGGAACCGTAGCAGACGCTTTTGCTGGGGTTTTAGTGACTGTCCTTATCTTGGCACTACTGTTAATGATTTGGCCGGAAGAACAAAAAAACCACTCTACTATAAAGGAAAATGTACGCCAATAGTTATGTTATAGTATTATTTCTGATTCTGGTTATAGCCGCCTGGGCTAATGTTCAATCATTTGCTGACGGGTGGATAAATGGTAAAACTGGTGTGATAATTCAGACAGGTATCGTAATGATGGCATTTATAGCAGATGCCGTGATTACATAGTATTTTCTAAAATGACTCTTCCACTATGTTAGGATTGGTAGCAATATAACTATCCGCAAATTCTGGAATTTCTTCGCATATGCGTTCCCAAATACGATCATTTTTTGTCACGGTATCCCAACTTTGCAAATGAATACATTCGAGAAGGGAGTATTGTGGCGTGCCTGGGGCAAAAGACATCTCTATTGTTTTAAATAGACCATATGGGTAATATAACCAATTTTTGCAGTCGAATTCATGCTTAACGGTGTTTTCAAACACATGCAATGCTTTAGAAAATCTCATTAAAACCATATCTTCGTCATCTGAACTAAGTTGATGAGGAGTTACGCCATTAATGCGCTTGCGGATTTGTGGGGCAAAATCATTCCATTGTGATAGTTTGGCTTCTTTTAACCATCCCCTAATTTCGGAACATCTCATGTATTTCATGGAACGCAAATAAGGACGTCCCATGAAATTAATGTCTGTATAATCACGCACAGCCAGTTCTTTGATCTTGTCAACAACCTCCTCTGGAACTATTTTGCGACTTTTAGCTTGAGTTTTATCCAACCAATTACGACAATGGTGTCCCGGATTATAAGAACCATGTCTCGAGCGCTGACCCTCTTGAGTGTAACAGGGTGAATCTTCGAAAACGGTTCCTACAAGTGCGTTGGTACGGCCGCATTTAATGCAATGCAACGCAGAAGAATCTTCACAGGGCATCATTTTTCCTCTACAGTGATCACACAAATCTATTTCCGGGCAGCACAGTCTGGGATTTGGTATTTTTAATTTATTTAGTTTGGCTAGTTGGTCAGAGGTTATTTTTCCACTAATTTGCAATCTCTGAATTAGGTTTTCTATGCGATTACGTATGTTAGCAGACATAATGAAATTATTATAGTTGGCACATGCATCAGATACGTCATTATAATATCTATGCAAAATTGGAGAGACTTCTCTATTATAATAATCCTCCAATTCCTCCGCCTCTTGTTTCAAGACGGTTTCTTCGGAAAAGTCCATAAGCAAGGATAATTTATTATTTATTACTGCATGGGTATCTTCGACACTCATTTACTAACTAAACAATTACTATTTTGATACTAAAAAATGAGTGTTGAGAAGAAATTTAAATCATTCTACGAGACCCTTATTAAAAGAGGCAAAGCTTTGCCTAAAGAGAAGCGGCTGGCTTGGATTCAACGCTACAACATAAAGGATGAAGCAATTAATCAACTTTTCAAGATGATTAGCGATGATGAAAAATGGGAATTACTAGAGGCATTTCCCGAAGTCGCCTTACAATTGGACCAAGATAACATGGGAAAGCTATATAAGGAAGCTAATCCATATCAAAAACCTATTCAGGAAGGTGCAGATAGATACATGTGTGTATCAGTTACAAATTTAAAAGAATCATATTTGAAACGCGAGCTAATGATGGGATTCATTGGTTTTATATTCCAAGTACTCGAAGAATATGAGCTTGATGAGGATAATTTGGAAGTTCCCTCAGTTGAGAAACTCCTTGAGGAAATCCCTGAAACCACTGAAGAAACTGATGGAAAGGGTAAAGAGGCCGCAACTGAAGAAGATGCGGTAGAAACAGAGGTGGTTAAAACTCGTCGGCAATTAGCCGAAGATAAACGTAAAAAACTTGTTTCTGAAGAAACTTCCTACGTAAAAGAACATATTTACAAATTCTTGAACCAATATTTGGAATTTGATCCTCATATTCACGTCCGCTCGGCCGAAGATGAACGTGGAGATGACACTAGTCGAGAGGAGCCATCTGGCCCTGATGCAGTTAAACATGCTGTGAAAAAGACACCTCCTTTGGATACTTTCCACAGATGGAAATACTACATGGATGTTAACTATGATGCATTGAGGAAAATTACGGTTGATAAGTTTTGTCACAAGCCCTATCTTGATTGGTGCATTATGCCTTATGGAGTACATTTTGAAACTCCCGACGAGGCTCAGAAGTATGTGCGTAAACATGCCGATCAACTCCCAACCGATGCTCGCGTATGCAAAGCCTGGAATTGGACATTCATGCAATCATTCAAGGGTAACAGAGATCGCGTCAACTATAACAATGACCAGACTATCATTTTGGAGAAGATTCTTCGTAATATCGAAGAGGAGGCCAAACTGGGTCGTGATATGATGAAGAAACGCGTACATGTGAAAAAGAAAGAGAATATCAAGAATGAAGGTCCTGATGATGAATCGTTCGAAGTATATAAGAAAGAATTTCCTTCTGCTCTCGGAGCTCACGGCGTGGAGCATTTAGGTCCTATTAAAGAGGAAGAACTCCCTCCTCTCGAAGAGCCTATCGAGAATCTACCCAAAGAAGCAGTGGAAGTCGGAGTCCATGTTATTAAAAACAAAACCCCAGATTATCTAGGTCGTGGGGGAGGTGTTGAAGTCGAATCTGGTGTGTTCCACAGCGCATCCGAAAGGCCTGAATCGGTAAATATTATTCGACCTGGAGAAGATCCTACCAAAAGTAAGACTAAGGACAAGGCCCTAGAAGAAGCCATGAAGTCAGTTATGCCCGGACTTGATTAAGACTTTTGAAAGCATAGTTGCAAAAATGTCTGATTATTGTGGAATGACTAAAGAACAGTTTGAGGCATACACTGAAGAATATTTTAAAAAACATGGTCATATATCGAGTTTAGTGTTGGATCGCAAACATAGTCGCAACTGCAAGTCAGACCCAGAAACTATACGAAAAACAAAGGAGATTCTTGGAATAAAGACACCCAAATAAAATGATTAATTTTTTTATATAAATGAGCAAATCTGATTACATAAAAGCCCAGCAGGATTTTAATAAGCGGTATAGTAATGTGATAATGCGAATGCCGATGACATCATTGGCTTTAGATAGACATCATCGACTAAGGGAAACTCTATCCAGGGAAGATTTTGGAACTGCTTGTGAACTGGTGAAATGTCAGGAAAAAGAAATAAAAACAACACTTGATCAGCAACATGAAGTATCGGCGGGGCGAAATCGCTTCTGCATGGAGGAAATTGATTAATTTTTTAGTATATCAAGATGGATGATGTATATGGATTGAAAAAGGGCGACCGGAAACCTTTTCTAATTTGCACTGGAAATTATTGTAATGGGTAAGTCTCGCCTGGATAGTTTATTTAACAAGCACTTGGAGAATTTTATAAACCGTCATCAGTAAATATGGAATTTGGTCAGCAATATGAAGAAGAAGCCAAACAAATTTACAAGAATAATATGGAAGAGGTTGATTAAAAATAAAGTGCATCTTTTTTCTTTGCATATCTATAATGAAAGGTTCAACTATTGCCTTGATTTTTGCCGGGTTGTTATTACTCGTAATAGTCCTGTTGGTATATCTTCATATGACAGGGCAGACTCTGGGAGGTCTGCTACAGGAGATCGAAGCGGAGACATTTAATTGTCCACTCTGTTTCCGCGATTTACCCTGCGGAACAGTTTGTAGGTGCGTCGAAGGTATGCGCAACATATCCGAGAGATCTGATCGCGAAAACTTCGTAGGTATGCATTTTACTGGCAGTGATCGCAGCTGTGCCACCGAATTTCCACACATAACTGACGAGTTTCCCTATACTAACTTTGTGAATGAGAAAACGCTTTTGCATGGATTGCACCCACACACAGATGATTACTGGTCATACCAGAGGGGACCTGAGCGTTTGCACCCTATTCAACACTTACATGGACTTGGGGGACAAACATCTGGATTCCGATGCCGTGATCAACCCTATGCGCCCGGAAACTGCTGCTTTCACAAATGTGGAGTTGAGGGTATGACTAGCTCCCCGGAACCGGAGATGTTTGATGCGATTGCACACAAGGGTCGTGCGTCTTCCACCACCGATGAGAATCCGGAATTGGCTATTCAAATGTTTGAAAGAACTGCTGATCTGGCCGGAGAATATGCTAAGAGAGACAAGTCAGCCGTGCGGTTTTTCCGCAAACCACTCGCGGAGGCTCGCAAGGACATGGATAAAATTCTAGGAGATGCCGATCCTCGTAAAGAACTCAGTGCTGCGTCTAGGGTAATGCACCAGATGGACCGCAAAGCGGGTTTGATTGAGGGAGGTGAAAAAGCTCTGGGGCAACAACTCCATGGTAAGCTTCCTTTTGGCGGCTACAAGAGAGCTGAAAACTATGTTGGTCAGTTTAGCTAAAACCCCAATTGATAATATATTTTTTGAGTTGCATTTTCGCTACGAAATATAATATGCATTTGTACTACCAATATAGACAGTGGGGTGCCCCTAATTATTTTGAGCCATTCTGCGCCAGGCCACCCATTCGATATGTAAATTGTCATCGTGGAACGGGATGTTCGGATTGTTTACATCAAGTAATTCCAGCTAAATCTACTTACCGAAGATGTCACTTGGGATTTGCACCGCATCAGGAACGCGGGCATACTATTGTAGATGAAGCCAACAGGTATCTTCCCGGACCTTGGTATATTAAAAATTCTCCCCACTAATCCAAAGATCTGTTTTAGATTTTTTGAAATAACAATAATAAAGACAACAATGTCTGGAGTTTATCAAGCTTTAATAGATAGATTATCCAAAATTAATGATAATATAGATGCCGGGGAAGATGTTGGGACTTGAAATCGATTTTAAAAGAAATGGCCTCTATAATGGAAGCTATTATTATTGGAAATAGCCACGATGCTTTTAACCCAGAGGACGAATATCGCATGGCGTATGCAAATATGCTGCGAGGCATGTCCGAAGAAGAACAGGATGAATGGGGTGTAATTGATCTTCGAAAAATGATTAAGGAGAACAGCCCTAGACCCCCTGAAGACCCTTCACATCCTTCAGGCGAACGACCGCGTCGGGATATGGGGTTACATTCTTGGCCGCATGATGATCCAGGATTTTGGAGGGCAGCTCGTGATTTGAAACAAGATGATGATCCGGAATTTTGGGGGAACAAATTGCAATTTGAAAAAAGATGAAGGACCAGCTGCTCTTCCAGGTCCTAACACTACACTAGAGTAAGAATCCATCGAAGATTGAAAAAAAGACCACCCTGATGAAGTTTTGGACCTTTCATAATTTTGACTATAAAAAATAACACTGGAAAGGGTAATGGATGCAATAGCGGAGTTGGAGAAGGAGTTGAATCCACCATTTTTTGGGTTTATAACATACCGGTTGCCATGTGGAAATGTAACCATGATTTGATTCTGGTGGAGTTCACCGATAATATCGGACATGTTTTCGGTTTGAAAGTAAACGTGCATAACACGATAGATAATATCTTTCATGATATCCATAACTTTTTTGTCATCATACCTCGTAATAGACATAATTGGACTTCCCATGATCAAAAATCATTTTTTAGTAATAGGACCTTTCCAGGATTTCAATCAAATCCGGATTATTTTTCCCAAAATAGTATATTGCTAGATATGTGGATCTGGATATTAATATTAATCGCTATAATTCTTGTTCTAACTATGGTTGTCACAACCAAATATCATTTGCGTCCAAAAGATGGGAGAGGAGAGCATATCAGAGATTTCATAAAGGCTCATGAGCATTTGCAAGAAAATTATGATGAAATAATGAATGAAATAAAAAAGGCCATAACATAACTACCAGATGAAGAGCTTAGCGGAAGAGAAAGTAGATGGAGTTAAGATAGCCGACTTAATAGGAAAGAGTCGGTATAATTATGTGGCCAGAAGGGCCGAATCTTCCGATATGTTTACACCGGCCGATAATCCTTCATATGCTAAAATTCCGGCTATTAAAAAAATATTAGAGCAAAAACCTGCCAAACCTTGCGATCCTTCTTGGGATATTGGGGATTTTAAAACTACCATGTATAAAGAATATGAAGTGGCTCTAATCCCCAAAGGGACAACAATATATAAAGGCATGCGCAGTTTTTATCCGCCTGATTATGAGTTTCCTCCGGATCTAAATACTTTCTGGTTTGGGAATGCCCCCACCGCGGTACATTTCGCTACCAGCCATTATGCATCAATTAATGCCTATAAATTCAACAAATCATGTAAGTTAATGGTTATGAATAAATCCAATGCAGAAAAACTAATCAACGCGTTAAAGAAACTGATTGATCAGTATCCGGAACGCAAAGTTTATAAAACCATTCTGGCGGGGATGCAAGTTAAAATGGGAGTTGATATTGATCCTGTTACTAGATTGGATGATTTGGGGGACATATATAGATCTTATGAACTTCGATATTTGGATTACCCCTCTGATGATAATTGCCAATTGGTTAGTAATGAATACAGGGAATTACGAATTGATCGTATGATAATGATGTTTGTCAATATGATTACTGAGCTATTGGGTATGCATGGTATTATTGCTTTTCAAGCACAGTCCATATTTTACATCGCCGGTTATCTCAATGGGGAAATTGGTCTAAAAGATCTATCAGTACTGACGCGCACTCCCAAGGATCCTTTAGATTGGTGGTCATGGAAGAAACACTTGGACTTTAAAATGCCTCAAGATTTCATATTTAATCCAGTATTCTCCAAAAAGAATGTTAATCATCAGATGATTAAGTTCTATATTGACAATATTACCACTACAAAACCATTGGACGGTGATGTGGTAATTGGCACATTGAATGTTAATTACGAGGGCTCGATTAACCTACTACACACAGTAGAGGATCGTATGCGGGCTATTTTTGAATTTATGAAAAGCAATCGTATTGCACTCTTGGGCATTCAAGAATACATCAGAAACAACGATGAGGTATTTTTAAAACTGGCTAAAGAATATGGTTATTACACAACAGTTGATTCGCGCGACGCCCTGGGCGACATTGCTGTAAATGTCTTTATATCTAAGAAGCCTTTGCATGTAAAAAAGATTTATCTTAAAGGATTATCCAAACGTAAGCGTACAGTATTTATTACTCGTTTTTCCGGTAAAACTATATGTTTAACCCATTTAGAGTTAATTTCACCTATACATTGGTCAGACGCATGGGAAGTAGAAGAGGCCGCGCGGGAAACCTCGGATATTCATTTTAAGCAATTGCGATTTATTCTCTCACTCAAACCTGACATAATACTGGGTGATTTTAATATGAACAAGGAATCACCTGAATATACCTGGCTTACTCAACAAAACTGGGAAGATAATACTGACCGCGCTACAACTCCATTTGGAACAACTGTAGACTTTATATTCCATCCCGCTGCGCGATCTGCATTAGCAAAAGTCAAAGTGTTTAACTATTTATATAGTGATCATCGCGCAGTACTTGCTGTTGTGAGAAACTGATTTTATTTCCAAAATGGTTGAAATAATATCATCAAAGCTTCAGGGATGAGTTGTTTACATTGTAGAACTTCGTATGATTACGACCAAGATGGAAATGTCATATGTAAGTACCATCAATACGACTCTTAATATCTGCCAGAATTAGATCCTGATTTGGATGTTGAATTTGAATTTGATTTTGAACTATATGTTGTGTTTTGTGTATAGGCTGATCCCCTTTAAATTTTTTCATCTGCTAACATTGCTTTTTCCCTTTTACCACCTCGACCTACTTTGAGGTCTTTCTTATATCTGCTTCCACCGTACATTTAATAAGTAAGAATGATAGTTTAAATAACATAAATTTGATTTTCTTCCTATATAGGAACGATGACCCATCGAGCAGAAGTAGATCCCAATGTGTGGAATCAGAAGTGGAATGAAGTTTTCAAAGCTCAGCCTGCTGACGTTGTTCAATTGGTCCATGATGAGTTTGTAGTACAGCACCTAGGTCACTGGTTGGTAAGTAGCTTGATGCATAAAAAGGAATACCAACTTGCCGAATATGCTTTGCAAAATTTGGACCCGTCCAAATCGTGGCCCGATATACGTCATTTGCCGGCAGAGCGCACACCGCAAATAGATCGGCTTATTGTTCAGTATGGCATTTCATAAGGCTTGAAAGCGCTCGTAAAACTTATTTGTTTCGTCAACCAATTGTTCTGTTTGTTTTTTGGCAGCTCCGCAGAATTTCCATACAATATTTCCACACATCCTGAAGTCATCATAAGAATCTCCGGTAATATACTGAATAGGAGATTTCGGATCTAAAATTGTATATACCAAACGTTTGTAATCCTCCTGATTATGTTCGTTAAATATAACACTGGCTGCAGCAATATATCTTTTTTTATCCACCGTAGAAACTCCGTTAGTGGCTCGCCCAAAGAAAGAGTTGGCGGTACGTTGGGAGCAAAATACACTATTATGTACATTCTTGCGTAAGTCAGACAGTAAACACGTATCATCCTGCATAGTATACAGAAAAGTCATGTGTGAATGGCGACCTTTGAAGAAAAAGTCTGTCAAGAACGTATTGACTTTTTTACTCGCAATAGACTTGATATCAGATGCACAATCATCAAACACAATTAGCATATTNGGATTAAACCCAAAGAATTTAACGCAATACCGTTGTTGAGGTGTCAATGATTTTATCAAATTACGCAGTTTCTTAATATTATTACCAATGATAGCCTTAAAAACACGTCGAAGAGCGTTCTCAGCGTTCTTTTTGATTTCTTTCTTCTTTTCTTTGCGATCAGCATTAGATTTGTAATAAGTATCTGCCCTCTTAGTAGCCATATCACATAGATTTTGTATTTTACGAGCCATCTCTACTTGTTTCGAGTTAGCTACCTTTCTAAATAATTGCTCCAAAATCTCAATATCATTGGCCGCCTCATATGTTTGAGATCGTAATTTTTGCAATTCATATATATCTTTCAGAGCATCCACTGAAACTTTATCGTAAATTAAAGGATTTGGTACAAATGGAGCAAAAGTCTTATTTTCCAATTCTGTGGTGCTAAATACAAATACTATGGGAAAACATTTATGCATCAATCGCATTAAATCCAACGTTAATATAGTTTTTCCAGTACCCGTACCACCATACATAACAGTTGTTTTATTGAGGAAGAATTTGAGAGTTTTGGGTATTCTAGGTACTGGAAACTGCTCCCCCTTGGGCACTTGGGCATAGACAATTTCATCATCCAGGGAATCCAAATCACCCAACACTATATCTGGTAAAAAGTCACTCATGTTATATTGTTAATCTGTTAAATTTCTATAGATGAAAAAAACAGTTTGGTGGCACTCGTTTTCAGTAAGTTATCATTACCATACCATCTCTTCCGGGGGCGCCATTTGTTCCCCCTTTTGTGAATCCCCCTGCCCCTCCTCCACCTCCCCCTCCAGCGACCTTTGCCAGACCACCATCCAGGATATTTATGAAAGGGTAGTATGAACCAGCCGCACCAATACCATGATGCACTCCATTTCCTCCACCCCCCGTCCAAAACTGCCCTTTCAGTTTTTTGGCTCTGACCCTTGTGGTATCTTCCGAAAATAGCAATTTGCCAGGTTGACCATTGGCTTCTTTACCAATTCCTCCTAATCCTCCAGTTGGATTAATAGTACAACCAGTTCCTCCGTTTCCTCCTATAGTTCCATCACCTCCATTTCCACCAGGTCCACCATTAGTTCCCCTCTTTCCACCGGCACCTCCCGTAGCACGCACCAGAGATTTAGATAGTCTCGTTATTTCAGAAGAACCTCCGCTTGATCCATCTGTGCTATTTCCATCTCCATCCCTATTAGTACTAGAGTGACCAGCGATACCCCCTTTACCGACTCTAATTCCCAGAGTTTCACCAGGCATTACGTCAATATCTAGTTCTTTTCTACATGCTCCTCCACCCCCTCCACCTCCACCCCCTCCGGCTTTATCATTATCATTCGGACTAATGCCTCCCCCACCCCCTCCTCCACCCC
>JGI10211J34971_10000033_pt1 | contig 99799 bp, 94 predicted proteins | sample Etolagsediment_FD_34971 | JGI IMG/M metagenome (IMG submission 34971) | reverse complement strand
GAAGATGATGCAGGCATGCCTGCAATGCCGGGTGGCATGGGTGGTATGGGTGGCATGGGCGGCATGATGTAATTGCCCCCATGGCTCGGTAGACACTACAAGCCAAAAAGCCGTCGCGATGTATCGCGGCGGCTTTTTTTATTTCTCGTAAAAGATTATCTACCTTGTTTCTTGCATACTGGTAACCAGAAATAAAGCTATGTGATGAAAGCTGTTGTATTGTTGAGCGGCGGAATGGACAGTCTTGTGACAACAGCCGAGGCCAACGCTTCGGGTTACAGCATTGCAGCCATGCATGTCAATTACGGGCAGCGGACATGGCAGAAGGAACTCGAGTCGTTCCGTGCAATCTGCGACCATTATGGCGTTGCTGACCGTCTGGAGGTCGATGCTGACTACCTTTCCTGTATTGGGGGGTCCTCACTGACAGATAGCTCTATTCCCGTCGAGTCGGCAGACCTGCACGGAACCACCATTCCTTCCAGTTACGTCCCGTTCAGGAATGCCAGTTTTCTCTCCATGGCAGCAAGCTGGGCCGAGGTTATCGGCGCCGGGAAAATCTATATAGGAGCCGTTGAAGAAGATTCTTCCGGCTATCCTGACTGCCGCAAGGTATTTTACGAGGCTTTCGACAAGGTGCTCGAGCTTGGTACAAGGCCGGAGACCGATATCAGTATAGAAACCCCCCTTATCGAGCTGCAGAAATCAGCCATTGTCCGGAGAGGGGTAGAGCTCGAAGTACCCTTCGAACTCAGTTGGTCATGCTACAAGAGCGAAGGCCGGGCCTGCGGTGTGTGTGACAGCTGTGCAAGACGCCTCAGGGCGTTCGAAATCCTTGGTATGGAGGATCCGCTGGAGTACGAGTCTCGCCCGCGTTATACGTGATCGACAATCCTGAAATCCCTAGTATCATGACTATCAAACCTGTTCGTGCCGGGTATGCTGAAATTGATGAAAGCCCTAAGCGGCTCAACCAGTCATTCGGGCTTATGGGCGCCATATGGCTTCTCGGGCTTATCGGTTACCTGACGCCGCTTACCGAGTGGCCTGCCCTCTGGCTCTACGTCCTGGGTTCCATTACCCTTGTGTTCTATCGAGGCTATGGTCGTGGAGAGTGGAACGAAATGTTCATGGGTCGTGAAGGGCTCTCCAAGTCCCTGAAATGGGGGGGGATAGCCGGGATATTCCTCTTTGTGATGGATATCACCAACACCTGGCTCTATTACAGCAATGGAGGCAAACCGATGATCGAGATGGAGATGATTCTTGTCGGTAAATCGCTGCTGCTTTTTCCCCTGCTCGTGCTTGCCGAAGAGTTCCTCTGGAGAGGGATCATGTTTTCCGCCATGCTCCAGCAGGGCTACAACAAGCACCTGGTGGTTGTGTTGACCACACTGTTCTATGTTGTCAACCATTTTGCCGTTGCACCAGTCGGCCTTTTCGAACGTGCCCTGATGGCGATGATGGCATTCCCGATAGGTATCATAGGCGGCTATATTGTCTTGCGCTCACAAAACGTCTGGGGAAGCGTGCTGTTGCATATGTTGACCATGGGGTCCATGATGCTCGATATTTTTGTTATTCCGAAACTGATTTTTGGCTAAATGAACAGAATTACATCGCTGGTTGCTGAAGAGCGAAAGCTGCTTATTGCATATTACATGCCCGAGTATCCCCTGAAGGGCACGACATTGCCTGTCCTCGAAGCCCTGCAGGATGCAGGTGCGGATATCATAGAGCTCGGGATGCCGTACTCGGACCCTATAGGTGACGGGCCGGTCATCCAGGATGCTGCCCAGGTCGCTCTACGAAACGGGGTGAACATCGCAGCTATTCTCGAGCTTGTCCGCAAGGCGCGCAATGGTGAAGGATGCAAAAAAATCACGGTTCCCATTGTGCTGATGGGGTACTGCAACCCTATGATCGCCTATGGCGGAGACTGTTTCCTGACCGATGCATCCGAGGCTGGTGTCGATGGCCTGCTCATTCCCGACCTGCCTCCCGAAGAAGCTGAAGATTTCCTTTTCCGGGCAAAAGGTGTAGGCCTTTCCGTCGTGTTCCTGATCTCTCCGGTGACTCCTCCCGAGCGTATAGAGATGATAGATGGCTTGTCGACAGACTTTTCTTACTGCCTGGCAGTCAATGCTACGACTGGAACCGGTAAACTTGATGGTGCGGGGCAGGATGAACAGGTTGATGCATACCTGCAGCGTGTTCGTGAGCATACCAACAAGAAGTTTGTTGTCGGGTTCGGTATCCGGAACCGCGAACGGGTTGAAAAGATGTTTGCCCGGGCAGATGGCGCTGTGGTCGGTACCGCGCTACTCGAGGCGATCAGGAACGCCGCCACACCAGCAGAAGCTGCTGCAGAGGCTGCAGCGTTCTGGAAGCAACTTCGCTGAGCCCTGGTAAGATGGCTTCTTTTACGCATGTAGAGGTCATCATCCCCCATTATCGGGGAGAGGATATGCTTCGCCGCTGCCTTGCAGCGCTTGCTCTCTCCGGTTACCCCTCACTTTCTGTCTGCATTGTCGACAATGCAAGCGGTGAGCAAGGCCTGGCAGCCTGCAGTGCAGGAAGCTATCCTGTGCGCCTGGTAAGGCTCGAGACCAATCGCGGCTATGCCGGGGGTTGCAATGCCGGTCTCTGGAGTTCTTCGGCCAAGTATGTCGTATTTCTCAATGATGATACTGAGCCACAGCCAGGATGGCTCGAGCCGCTTGTTGCCATGGCCGAGTCTGATGCCCGTATCGCTGTACTGCAGCCCAAGCTGCTCTCTTTACAGGCATTCCGGCAGGGAAAAAGGGAGTTCGACTATGCTGGTGCAGCTGGCGGCATGCTCGATCGCCTCGGGTACCCCTGGTGCCTGGGAAGGGGATTGCGTGGTGTTGAGGATGACCATGGCCAGTATGACAGCAGCCGGGAGATTTTCTGGGCCTCAGGAGCTGCGTTTTTTGCCCGTCGGGAGGTTATCACCGATGCTGGAGGGTTCGATGAAAGCTTTTTCATGCATATGGAGGAGATCGATCTCTGCTGGCGTTTGAAGTTACAGGGGTTCGCCATTCGTTCAGTACCTGCATCCGAAGTGCTGCACGAAGGAGGGGCGAGCCTGGCAGCCGGTTCGGTCAGCAAAGTGTACTACAATCATCGCAACAACCTTGCGATGATTGTCAGGAACAGGGGAACTGTGGCCTTGCCTCTCCTGCTTGCCCTGCGCCTTGTGCTCGACATGCTCACCATGGCTGGTTACCTGGCAGGCAGGAGGGATCGACTCAGGAAAGCTTCGGCAGTTCTCAGGGCATGGTTTTCACTTGCGGGACGTGCCGCGTCGTTGCTGCCGGAGCGAAAAAACATACAGGCGCAGCGCAGGGTGCCTGACAGGATGTTGTTCAGGAACGCACCTTTTTCGATGATTCTCGCTTCACTGTTTGGCCACTAACCGTTGCGGAGCTATTTTTCCTTCAGGGTTGAACGTTTCCGTTCCCCTTTACTGGAGGATGCGATATGAAAAGCGAAACATTGCAGGTGGTATCCATGCTACGCCTGGACCTGTTCACTACTTCTGAGCCCCTTGGGATTGCTTTCCTTGGGTTGCTGTTTTTCCTCTTCGCTCTTTTTCTTTCCATGCTGACCCGCCGTCTTGCCCGCCGCATGGAATCCTTCCTTACCGATGTAACCGGGGTCAGGTTTGCATCCGCGTTTCTTCAGGTGCTGGTTTTTCTCATTGCCTTCATGTTGTATTCGAACATTGTGCCGGGCCTCCGTGCGCTTGGTACAGCCCTCCTGGCAGGAGTAAGCGTGGCGTCCATTGTGCTGGGTCTTGCCGCCCAGACCACACTTTCAAATATCGTGGCAGGTGGAGCACTGGTGCTTTTCCGGCCGATACGGGTCGGGGATTCCATTCGCTTTGCCACTCCTGAGGGGGTAATGACAGCTGAAGTCGAGATCATAGGTCTTGGCCATACACGCCTTCGTGGGTCAGCTGGTGAGGAAGTGATTGTGCCCAACAGCGTGATGGTCAATTCTGTTATCATAAAAAAGCGGGAGGTCGCAGCATAAACGCTAGGAGTTATCCTGCACGATGTTGCTGCTGCGGAGTATTGGCAGCGATAGTGTTGTGAGTGCAAGGTAGCCGGCAGTCATTGGCAGCAGAGTGCCATCGTAGGCCTGGCCGATCAGGGTGCCGCATATGAGGGCGACACCGGTTGAAATCGAACCGATCGCAGCTGCCCCGATCCCGGCGATATGTCCGAGTGGTTCCATCGCCATGGCATTGAGGTTGCCGAACAGCAGGCCGACTGTGAAAAAGAGAGGCAGCAGGTAGAGCATAAGCGCCCAGAGCGGAGGCTGGCCCCCGTAGAACGATGCGTAGATGAGGAACGCGAGTGAGAGAAGGGCAGCGATATTCATTGCTGTACCTACCAGGCCGTGCAGGCTGAAATGCTGCACAAGGCGTGTATTGACCAAGGTAGCAGCCCCGAACGTTGAGGCCAGTACCCCGAAATAGAGAGGGAAGAGGCTTCCCAGCCCGTAGAGTTCCTGGAATATCTGCTGCGATGAGTTCAGGTATCCCAGGAAAGCACCGAATACGAAGCCAGAGACCAGCGTACAGCCGAGCGACTGCGGATTGGCTATGATTTCCCTGAGTGCTTTTCCTATGCGCTGCAGCGAAAACGGGTGGCGGCGTTCAGCAGGAAGGGTCTCCGGTTGGCGTAAAACGAACCACAGAAGCGTTCCGAGCGACATGACCAGGAAAAGTCCGAAAATCGACCGCCAGCCAAGAGCGTCAAGCATAACCTGCCCTAACGCAGGAGCTACTATTGGTACAAGAATGAATATGGTCATAATGAATGACATCACTCTCGCCATGTCGGCTCCCTTGAACCGGTCTCGCACAAGGGCCATGGTTACCACCCTTGGCCCTGCGGCACCAAGCCCCTGGAGCACCCTTCCCACAAGCATCACGTGAAAGCTGGTTGCTGTCAGCGAGAGCAGGGTCCCTGTGAGAAAAATGACGAACCCGGCATAGATAGCAGGTTTTCTCCCGATGCTGTCGGAAATCGGGCCGTAGAACACCTGCCCTACCGACATCCCGAGGAAGAGCAGCGAGATGACGAGCTGCGGCGCATTTTCATGTTCCGCTCCCAACTCACGCCCTATAACCGGCAGTGCCGGCAACATCGTATCGATCGCCAGCGCTACCAGTGACATCATCATCGCGCTGAGGGCGATGAACTCGGCGAAGTGCAGTTGTTCTCTGCTGGCTGGTGTTGACTTCATGGTGAACGTTTGTTGACGGGTATTTATAGTAAGCTAATTTCCGGACTTTTCAGCATAGTGTATATTGTTGACGTTGCGTAAGTTGTTTTTACTCTGGTGTTCCAAAACAGGTTGTAATCGAACTATGAAGATCGGAATTTCCTGCCACCATACGTACGGTGGCAGCGGGGCGGTGGCTACTGAGCTGGGCAAGGCGCTGGCCAGGAGGGGGCATATTGTCCATTTCATCAACCGGGCGGAGCCGTTTCGTCTTGGTTCGTTTTCGAGGAATATCTTCTACCACGAGGTGGAGGCAATGCACTACCCGCTGTTCGAGTGCCCGTTCTATTCACTGGCGCTGGCTTCCAAGATTGCTGAGGTGGCGATGTACGAGAAGCTGGACGTGGTGCATGCTCACTATGCTATTCCACATGCATTGAGTGCCATTCTTGCACGGCAGATGGTGAAGGACAAGTGCCAGGACGAGGCGCACTGCTTCAGGATAGCTACGACCCTGCATGGAACCGATATTACGGTAGTTGGGGCTGACAGCAGCATGCATGGTGCGGTGCGGCTTGCCATCAATAAGTCGGATGGGGTGACGGCGGTGTCGGAGTACCTGCGGCGGGAGACTGTGGAGATGTTCGAGCCGAATGTGCCGATCGAGGTGATCCCGAACTTTGTAGATCTTGAGGTGTTTCACCGGTTGCCGGAGAATCCGGGGCTTCGTGAGCAGCTGGGGCTGGGCAGTGAGAAGATCTGCATCCATATTTCAAATTTCAGACCGGTCAAGCGGATAGGAGATGTGCTGGGTACGTTCGAGCGGATTCTGCAGGAGGTTCCGGCTACGCTCCTTATGGTTGGTGATGGTCCGGAGCGGAGTGACGCTGAGGAGCGGGTCCGCAAGGCAGGGATAGGCGAGCATGTATTGTTTCTTGGCAAGATCGACGAGATTGTGCCGCTACTCTCGATCTCTGACCTTATGCTGATGCCGAGCAGTGCGGAATCGTTCGGGCTGGCAGCCCTGGAGGCTATGGCCTGCGGTGTGCCGGTGGTGGTGACCAATGCGGGAGGGTTCCCGGAGTTTATCGAGGATGGCCGGCACGGGTACCTTGTAGAGACCGGGGATGTGGAGTCGATGGCTTCGAAAGCTCTCGGGTTGTTGACGGACGAGGCGAAGCGGTTGGCGTTTGCCGGGGCTTGCGTGGAACAAGCCCGGCAGTATGACATTACCGGGCTTGTTGAGCGCTACGAGGCGTTTTACCTTGGCCTGCTCGAGAGAGGGACGCGTGCTGAGGCCTGAGTGTTCTGCTGCATCAGAAGGTGATGATGTGGCGCAACTTGCATTGGGATGGGCATATGCAAACGGTATAGGTGTGCTGCTGATAATGGAAACATAAAAGCACTGAGGAGGCTCAATATGTTTCCGTACTTTATACTGTTTAGCGATGCTGCTTCACCCGATTAGGTGATACAAGATCAGGCGGGTTATGGCATCAAAAGGTTAGTTCAGCTCCAAATTCTGTTTTCCATGCTGAATAGTCGAACTCGTTATTGCTTGAGTTGTTCCAGAGTTGTTGGCACTCTGAAAACAGCTTAAGTCGTCTGTCATTGCTGTGGACGCCAAATGTTTTTTCGATTCTAAACCAGAGGCTGTGAAGCGTGTCATGCCTTGGTTCGCTGGTACCACTGATTTCGTTATAGTCTTTTGAAGCAAAATTATAGCCGATCCGTGTCATGATAGTGAAGGGGAGAACCCTGGAGAGTATGCTACCGTATTCTCTACTTGAGTATTCGTACCTGTCATCAAAAAACGGGTTGAGTGCATTGAGTTCGGTATCCAATAATGAAAATTGAGAGCTTTTGTCCCCGAAATTGCTCCTTGAAAGCACAAAGGCTTGCAATCCTGTATGATCATCGAATAGTGGTGTGGAAAGTGCCAGGGAGTTTACCCATTGCCCGGTATTCCGGACGCTTTTTTCTACAGTTCCTTCTGGTGTAGTGGCGCTCACCAGTGGTGAGAGATAGTGCCTCAAGCTGATATCAGAAGCGAGTGTCATAGTGGTTTTTGAGCTCGGCATAAACTGTAGCTTGCTATATAGCTGGTGTTCTATGTTGTTCCATTCGGCGAGATCGGTATACCTGATTTTGCCAATATTGTAGCCGGCCAGCAAAAACATCTTTTCTTTTAGCCAGACCTTTGTGTCGAGAGCACCCAGATAGTTGACGTGATTGTAGACACCGCTTGTATCACCATCAAGACGGTTTTCTGCACCGAGCCCGATTTTCCACCATCCTTTGCGTGGTAGCTGGTGCTGAACAGTGAGGTTGGCATTGTGGAGCTGATAATTGTTTTCGTTGTTTTCCCAGAATTCTATAAAGGAGCCTTCATACATGATTTTGGCAACCCAGGAGTCATGTTCAATGAGGTGTCCCAGCCATATAGATGTTGTTGTAACAACATCATCTTCCGGGATGGAGCTGAGGAAGACGTTTTCTTCATTGCTGAATGATAGCGTGCTGCCAGCATGCCAGCTGGCATTGGCCTGTATAGGAAATGCGAACAAAGCCAGAAGAAGTACAAGGTATTTCATGTTGTTCAGTGTTTCCCGCGGACCTGTGGTCTTTTCGAATTTCCTCGCATGGTATTTTCTCTCATATTGTTGATGTCATGCATGAAAAGTCCTGAGGCCGGGTGGGCAAATTGTTTCCTGGCGGCAGGTTTGCCTTGAATGATGTCGTTGATGCCGTCGCCATCTTCATCGATAAAACGTAGTTTGTCGGGCTGCGTCGTGTTTTGAGAGATGGTTTGCGTGGTATCGGCAGCTTGCGTATTTGGTATGGTCATTACAGAGAGCAGGCATGCAAGAGGTATGAATCTTTGTAACATGGCTTGTAGGTGCATTGCTTTCATATCCGGTGATCCCGGAGGCAGTTCCTGAATAGTGGCTGCCTCCGGGTGTGGTAATCTGGTGAGGCTATTGGCGCCCAGCTCTTTTGGCCATTCCTTTTGCTGTCGCACCCTGGGTGCTGGCATTCACGTTAGTAGCGTTAGCCGAACCGCTGCCAAACCGTTTTCCTGAACCATCTGCAGGAGGGGTGAAGTCTGTATCCAAACCGTTGGGGATACCATCGCCGTCTGCATCGAGTGCATTGTCATTGATACCGTCTCCGTCAAGGTCGGTAAAGCCTATGCCGAACATTTTTGCCTGTTCATTGCCGGCAGCTATTGCTGTAGTTGCCGAAGCGAAGCTTGTAAACATGCCGGCCAGAGCGATGAGTGTTAGAATGCGCTTCATGATAAGTCTCCTTTACTATTGATATATGAGTTTTTTGACAGTTAGGAAGAGATCGCGTTGTTTACTCTTCCATTGTTTCATATATCAATAATGATGCCAGATTTTTTATGCTTGCGCTAATTTATTTTATTTTAATGTTTTGGCGTGATTTTTTTTGTTGTGAGTTTGTCTTTTTTTCTGTAAGGGTCTCGACCATATGGTCGGGTATTGGGCACAGTTTGTCGACCTTTTCTTATTTCAGTCCGTACTTTTTGAGCTTGTAGCGTAAGTGTCGTTCTGTCATTCCAAGTTGTTTTGCTGCTTTAGTCTGTACGTCGTCAGTTTGTTGCAAGGCAGTTCGTATCAGGGTTTTCTCAAAGTTTTCCACTTGCTCTGCAAATGTTTCTGTACTGTTTTCTGTAGGATTCAATGGGGGTTGCGTAGGGCTGGACTGGATTGGCAGGTCTTCATGTGTAATTATGTTGCCGCGGCATAACACGACTGCGCGCTGGATGATGTTTTCAAGTTCACGGACGTTTCCCGGGTAGTGGTATTTCATGAGGGTATCCATGGCTTCGCGTGAAATGCCATCAATGCGTTTCTTGTTTTCTGCTGCGAAATTGCTCGAAAATTTTGAGCATAAGCCTGGGATGTCTGCACGCCGTTGACGAAGTGGCGGGATGGTGATCGTGACAATATTCAGTCGGTAGTAGAGGTCCTGGCGGAAGCTCCCTTCCTGGATCATGGTTTCAAGATCTCTGTTGGTGGCGGCAATAATTCTTGCGTTTGTACGGATTGTCTTGCAGCTTCCGATGCGTTCGAATGTTTTTTCCTGGAGGACTCGCAGCAGTTTAACCTGCAGTGATGCAGGGATATCGCCTACCTCATCAATAAAGAGCGTGCCTTCTCCAGCCAGTTCAAAGCGACCTTTGCGTTGTTTGTCGGCTCCTGTGAATGCTCCTTTTTCATGGCCGAACAGTTCGCTTTCGAGCAGGTTTTCGGGTAGGGCTGCGCAGTTGACAGCAAGAAATGGTTGCTCATGCTTCTGCCCTGAATAGTGCACTGCGCGTGCAAGAACTTCCTTGCCGGTGCCTGTTTCTCCTGTAATCAGGACTGTTGCGGTGCTGTCGGCCACTCTGTATGCCAGGTTGAGGATACGGTTCATTTCCGGGGATTCGGAAATAATGCCTTGTATGGAGTGGGTTTCAGCGAGCTGTCTGCGGAGCAGGCGGTTTTCACTTGTTAACAGCTTGCGTTCCAAGAGGTTGTGTACTGCTGTCTTGAGGTGGTAGAGGTCTATCGGTTTGGTGAGATAGTCTGCAGCGCCGAGTTTCATGGCCTCGGTGGCTGACTCAATGGTACCGAACGCGGTCATGATAATGACTTCAATGGACGGGTTGAGTGCTTTTAGTTGCTTGAGCAGTTCGACACCACTCATTGCCGGTATTCGGAAATCCGTCAGGACCAGGTCGATAACTTCTTTTTCTGCATGCTCGAGGGCCAGATTCGGGTGCGGGGCAGTCAGTACCCTGTAGCCTTGCTTGGCCAGGAATCCGCTGATTGCTTCGAGTTGTACGGTATCATTTTCGACAACGAGAATAGTTGCTTCCATGGGGGAGGCTGTTTGGGCATTATGTTACACTATTGCCGGGAGTACTATGCAAAAGGTACTACCTTGGCCAGGTTTGCTATGCACATTGATGAGTCCGCCGTGAGCCTGGACAATCTGGTTGGTGATGCTCAATCCCATGCCGGTTCCATCGTTTTTAGTCGTAAAATATAAATTAAATACCTGCTTTTGGAGTGCCTCGGGAATTCCGCTGCCGGTATCACGTACCTCAATGGCTACCATGCCTTTGTCTTTGCGTGCATGTATGGTGATTCTGGCATGTGGTGGCGAGGCTTCGGCTGCGTTTCTGACCAGGTTCAGCAATGCCTGCAGCATCTGGTCACGGTCGATTGATGATGAGCATCCTGATGCAGCATGAATACGTATCTCGATTCCTTGGGCACTTGCTTCACCTTCAAGGATATGCTGACAGCTTTTGAGCCATTCGTCGATATTTGTGGGCACTTGAACAAGCTTTGGAGGGCGTGCGAATTTCAGGAATCGCTGGATAATGGTATTAACCCTGTTGACTTCTGCGACAATAGAACCGGTAAGATGATGATACTCTTCGGCAGGTACCTCGGTCGGTGTAAATTCCATATCGAGTCGTTGAGCAATGATGCCAATGGCATTGAGCGGGTTTCTGATTTCATGGGCAACTCCTGAGGCAAGTTCTCCCATGGCGGTAAGTTTTTCCCTCCGTTCTATCATCATCTGCATCGCACGTTGCAGGGTGATGTCCTGCAGCACTATGACGATTCCTTTCGGGGTTTCTGGGTGGGCTGTAAAATGGTTGTAGCGGCCTGAGAGGATCTTTTTTTGTCTATGGATCATGCAGCTGAATTCCTCTTCAACCTGGGACGCTTCTCCTGCATTGAGCAAACGGGTTATTGCTTCACTGGTTTCCGGGAGTATGCTTGAAATTGTTTGTCCAGTGACCTCCTGGGAGGTGACTTGCAGTAGCTGTTCTGCCCTGGTATTGATGAGCGTGATTTTTTTCTTGCTATCGATTGCGATAACGGCATCGGCCATGTTGGAAAGAATGGTCGAAGAAAAAAGCTGTTCTCTTCTGTATGCAGCGCTCATCTTTTGTTCATTGTGGCGCGAGTTCATGAGGCTGAATACAGCAAGGGCGCCTGCAGTGGCCAGGCCGAGTAGCATCAGGAGCTGGGTGAGAAGGCGTTTCGATGCGATTTCAAGATGGTCTGCACGGAGCCCGATACGCAGGATACCTATTTTTTCACCCTTGAATAGAAACGGGTTGATGACTTCAAATACCTGTTGTCCCTCGAAGGTAGTAAGACGGCTGCTTGGCCCGTTCTTGTGAAAAGCTGCGGAAAGTGCAGCATCAGACTGGATCGAGACTGTTTCTGTTATGTTTGGTGTTGCCGAGATAATCGCGCTGTTGTCTTGCCAGATGATGTATGCAATACCAGCTTCATCTGTTCCGATGCGTTGAATCAACCGTCCCGGACCGACTTCGCACTTGAGCTGGAGTAGCTTTGATGTGTCAATACTTTCCACCGAAAGGGCATTGAGTTCCTGGTAGCCCAGGAGAGCGGTTTCGGCACTGTTGGTGAGGGCCTTGACCAGGATTGCTGATTCCTCGTGCATCAGGTGCTCGAGTTCAGCAGTCCTGGCGTGGTACTGGTACGCTGCTGTTGCTGTGAATAAGAGAATGACAAAGACAAACAGTGCAGCGAGCTGGTTTGGCGGGATGGCCGGGAATGTTCCCGGCTGGTTGATTTTACGCATGTTGTTTCATCCCGATTTTGCTTTGGAGTTAAGCCAAAAAGACTTCCGTATTCCCTTCCATTGTTAATGGCAGACCGATGATTGCGGTTTCCTGAATGCCTTCTGGCGCAATGCTTGCAATTAAGGCTTCATCCAGGGCATCTGCTGATGAGGTAAGGATATGTTCAAGTTCTTCCAGTGTCCAGTCGGATGCGAAATCAGCTTCGGCAGAGAGAAGCAGTGCAGCTGCTCCAGAAACGTACGGCGTAGCCAGCGATGTGCCGCTCATAACAGCATATGACAGGTCGATAGTACTTAAGATATCGACTCCCGGTGCAACCAGGTAGTCATATGGTAGCGTGCTTCCTGCTTCATTACTGAACGATGCCAGCGATAGAGTGTCATCAATGGCTCCAACGGCAATTCCTCCATCTGTTATTGCTAGTGAAGCTGGATAGGTAGGATACGACAGGCCGTCGTTGCCTGCTGCCATGCTGACAATGACATCATGATCCAGCGCAAAGGTGAGGGCTGTCGCCAGTTCTTCACTTATGGCATCATACGCTCCAAGTGAAAGATTGATGATATCAGCTCCGTTATTGACTGCATAGTAGATGCCATCGGCAACATCGGAAAATGTTCCACTTCCATCAGAGTCAAGGACTTTTATTGGCATGACAGATGCGTCATAGGCAACTCCAGTTACGCCATAATCGTCAGGCTCGCCAACAATGATACCTGCTACAAGTGTTCCATGGCCATTATCATCTAAAGCATAGCCGTCATTGTTGACAAAGTCAAAGCCGTATATATCATCAACATACCCATTCTGGTCGTCATCGATGCCGTTGCCTGCAATTTCAAACTGGTTTATCCAGACGTTTTCATACAGGTCGGGATGGAGGTAATTGATGCCGGTATCGATAACGGCTACTACTACACCTTCACCGGTATATCCTGCCAGCCACGCATCCGGTGCTTGGATTAGGTTCAGTCCCCAGTCGATCTCGCCATATCCGTCACCGAAGAGTGCAGCATCGTCAATAACCTGTTCAGTGGCCATTTCCAGCATGGCATCGATGTTAAGGAGGCCATAGCCGGTTACGGGATCCCAGTCTTGCCCGGCGGTTGTGGTGGTGAAATCATAGGCTTCTGTGCCTGCAAAGCTGTTCCCGGCAAGGTCGGTGATGGTGCCGGGATCAATGGTCAGGTAATAGTGCGTATCTTCGGCCAGGTTTTCAGTAGGGTTGATGACCAGGACGTTGTCTGAAAAGAAAAGTTCGTTGCTGGTTTCAACATCGAAACTGTAAAGCAGTTCACCAGTCGGTGAGTCGATGTGGAGCTCGATTATGCCGGTGCCTGCAATGATTTTTTCACTAAAAGTGATCACGATGTTTGCATCAGGTGCAACGTCCTGGCTGTTGTCTGCAGGTGCATAGCTTGTGACTACCGGTGCAGTGCTATCAATCCTGTGGAATATCGAGCCGGAACTGAAGTCGTGATCCGTGTCCCATCGACTTGTATTGTTCCCGCTACGGGACAGGGTGTCGTAGAGACTGCTATAACTCCCTCTCTTATCAGGTATGGCTATGCTGGTATCAAGGTTTGGGGATGCAAGGCACAGTTCGTCAGCTGACCTTTGCTTGAGTACATGCTGTTCCGGTTGTTGTGATATGCTGTTTTTCATGACGGTGTACTTTAGGGGTTATCGGAACATGACGAAAAGTTCATTGTGGTGTTGTTGTCCTGTGGGCTTCAGGTGCAAGCCATTAGTAGTATGTCAAGAATCATACCAGAATGGTTATCAACACTGAGGCTATTGGAATCAGTGACTGTAGGACGATCCTGTTACTGGTTCAGTTGTCTGGAACGGTGATTTTGGTCGACGTATTCGACGAAGTGGTCGAAGGCAGGGCTTCCCCCTGCCCGGAGCTGGCAGGGGGAGCTATATCAGTAGCGCTTGGTCGGGAGCAGGACGCTGCGGTAGGCTTCGAGGTTTTCCAGTACGGTGCCTGTGCCTCTGGCCACAGCGGTGAGGGGGTCGTCACTGATGTGCACGGCAAGCTTGGTTTCTTCATGGATCTTCTTGTCGAGCCCTTTGATGAGTGCACCACCTCCGGCAAGGAAGAGGCCTCTGTCGAGAATGTCGGCCGAGAGTTCCGGCTTTGTGACTTCGAGGCACTTCTTGACAGATGCGATGATCTGGACGATAGGGGTGGCAATGGCTTCCCTGATGGTTGCTGAATTGACTTCGCGTTCTTCAGGAAGCGCTGTGACGAGGTTCCTGCCACGAACCTGCATGGTCAGTTCTTTATCGAGCTTGTACGCGGACGCGATACGGATCTTGATCTCTTCAGCTGTTTTTTCACCGATTGCCAGGTTGTAGGCTTTCCTGAAGTGGCGGATGATGGCGCTGGTGATATCTGTACCAGCAACGCGTAACGACTCGCCTGAGGCAATCCCGGCAAGGGAGATGACGGCAATTTCGGTTGTGCCGCCGCCGATATCGACAATCATGTTCCCCATGGGTTCAGTCACGTCGATACCGATGCCGATAGCTGCAGCCATCGGTTCGGCAACCAGGTAGACTTCCTTGGCGCCGATATGTTCGGCTGAGTCTCGTACAGCACGTTTTTCCACTTCGGTAATACCTGACGGGATCCCGATGACCATACGGCGGATACCGAGTGAAAACTGTTTCTTGGTTTTCCTGATCAGCCCCTTGATGAGTTCTTCGGTGGCTTCGTAATCTGCGATGACGCCGTTTGCAAGCGGTTTGATGGTGATAATGCCCGGGTGGGTCTTTTCATGCATCAGGAGGGCTTCATGGCCGATAGCTACAACCTTTCCCGTGTTTCGTTCCCTGGCGACGATCGATGGTTCGTTGAGCACGATGCCTTTGCCCCTGATGAATACCAGCGTATTGGCGGTTCCCAAGTCTACTGCGATATCTGTAAAGAGGTAATTGAAGAAGCTCATGTCGGTCGTCGTTTCAGTCGGTAAAAGGGGTTGAGGCTGCCCTGGGGTGCCTTATACAGTCAGGTCAGTAAAAGTAGTTAACAGGGGCCTTATTTCAAACTGAAAAACGTTGTTGCTGACAGGGATTGAGGTGGTATGGTTGCATATTTCCAGAAATAGTCGGTTTGTGTACATTAGGTTGGAGAATCAGACTTGAGAACCCCTAAACTTTATTGCCCGTGTTAAGGATTTTTTCCTATGCAGACGAGGAATCGGCGTTCATGAGCCATGTTACCCGGAGTGTCAGTTTCGATGCCGGAGTGCAGAATGTTGTGGACGGTATTCTTGCTGACGTTGCCGCCCGTGGGGATGAGGCAGTGCTGGACTATACTGAAAAGTTCCAGGGATGCAGGCCTGAGGCGTTCGAGGTATCCTCCGAAGAGATCGATACGGCCTTTGCTGCTGCTGATCCTGGGTTCAGGTCGGTGCTTGAAGAGGCGTATGAAAATATCAGGGAGTTTCATCGCCATGAAGCCGACAAGAGTTTTTTTTACGAGCAGGGTGACGGGGTGATTCTCGGGCAGCGGGTGACTCCGCTCGAGCGGGTGATGCTCTACGTGCCTGGTGGCAAGGCGGCCTATCCGTCGTCGTTGCTGATGAATGTCGCTCCTGCCAAGGTGGCTGGGGTCAGTGAGGTGTATGTGACTACCCCTTGCGATGCCGAGGGCAAGGTGAGTGAGCATGTACTTGTGGCGGCAAAAGTTGCTGGGGTTGACAGGGTGTTCAAGTTCGGTGGTGCTCAGGCGATTGCTGCGTTTGCTTTCGGGACTGAACGTGTGCCGAAGGTTGACAAGATCACGGGGCCAGGGAACAAGTATGTGGCGCTTGCCAAGAAGCAGGTGTTCGGGCATGTTTCGATCGATAGTATTGCAGGACCGTCCGAGGTGGTTGTGATTGCCGACCGGACTGCTGATCCCGAGTTCGTGGTTATGGATATGTTCGCCCAGGCAGAGCATGATCCGGATGCGGCTGCGGTCTGTATTACGGATTCTGTAGAGGTTGCCGTGAAGGTGAAGGAACTTGCCGAAGCCATGGTTGGCAAAATGGTGCGTGCAGAAGTGATTCGCCAGGCGCTTGCATCGAACGGCGCAGTGGTGGTCACGAAGGATATGGCGACAGCCTGTGAAGTGTCCAACAGGATTGCTCCCGAGCACCTCGAGCTTCATGTGGCAGAGCCTTGGAGTGTTCTGCCGTCTATCCGTCATGCTGGAGCGGTGTTTATGGGATCGTATTCCTGCGAGACTATCGGGGATTACTTCGCAGGCCCGAACCATACGCTTCCGACCAACGGTACGGCCAGGTTTTTTTCACCGCTGTCGGTACGGGATTTCGTGAAGTATACTTCAATCATCTCCTATTCTGCCGGCGAGCTTCGAAAGACAGGAGAGCGTATAGCGGCTTTTGCCGACCATGAGGGGTTGCAGGCGCATGCAGAGGCGGTCAGGGCAAGGTTGAGGAAGGTATGAGACCGAGTGATTTCGATTACGAACTTCCTGCAGAACGCATAGCCCAGTATCCCCCTGAAGAGCGGGGGAGTACCAGGCTGGAGGTGCTTGATCGCAATACTGGCAGGATTACCCATGCCAGGTATGCCGGTCTTTCCGGGTTCCTTGCGGAGGGTGATCTGCTTGTGCTCAACAATACCAAGGTCATTCTTGCCCGTCTGCAAGCTCGCAAGATTACCGGTGCAAAAATTGAACTGGTGCTGCTCGAGAAACATGAGGGGGAGCAGGAACTTGCCATGTACCGGGGCAGGTTGCGTCAGGGCGACCGGCTGGTGACCGAGGGCGGCGAGCTTGTGGTAGATGCGATCATGGGCGAGGGGGTTGCATGTCTCTCTTCACCTGACGGTCCGGTGGCTGCACTGTTTCAGCGCTTCGGTGAGGTGCCTATTCCCCCTTATCTTCGCCGTGATGCTGAAGAGGTCGACCGGGAACGGTACCAGACGGTGTTTGCTGAAATTCCCGGATCTGTCGCTGCTCCGACAGCGTCGCTGAACCTGACTCCGGACATTCTTCGTGAGCTTGGAGAGAAGGGGGTGGAGATTACCTCTATGACCCTTCATGTCGGGCTTGGAACCTTTCTGCCAATTCGTGCTGACGATCTTGCCAACCATGTAATGCACAGGGAGTATTACCATATTCCGGCCTCTACCGTTGAGGCCGTGCGTCGTGTTCGCAGTGGTCGGGGCAGGGTTGTCGCTGTTGGGACAACGGTTACCCGCGCCCTGGAACACGCTGCTTCCCGATTGATTGCAGAAGGTGCTCCTGTTGCCTTGAGTGGTGAGGCGGATATCTTCATCTATCCAGGTTACGAGTTCAGGGTGATCGAGGGATTGCTTACCAATTACCATGCTCCCCGTTCGACCGTCCTTATGCTGACGGCGGCTTTTGCCGGGCCCGATTTTCTCCGCAGGGCATACGCTGAAGCGCTCGAGAGGGAGTACCGGTTTCTCAGTTATGGCGATAGTATGCTTATCCTCTAACAGGTGCCATTGAGGCATTTGCTTGCTGCATGACCTTAGCCTTCAGTACGGGTGATGCTGGCGGTCTATTGGCTGGAGCGGCTTTGTTTTTACAGGGAAGTGTACTAATTTAACAGTTTTGCCCCCAACTTGGGGCCCTGCATTTTTCTAAAGGGATCGAATCAACGTAAATCATTAATTTTCAGGAGACTACGTAATGGGTCTTATACAAGATTACCGTGCTCATACCGAAGAGCGTGCCACTAGCGGTATTCCTCCGCTTCCGCTGACAGCCGCGCAGGCTCGTGAACTGATTGAGCTTCTGCAGGCTGAGCCTGTCCAGGAACACGAGTATCTGCTCGAGCTTTTTACCGAGCATATCAGCCCTGGTGTTGACGATGCAGCATTTGAAAAAGCTGCATTTCTCGACCGTGTCGTCAAGGGAGAGGTGAACTGCAGTGTCATCAGCCCGGTGGAGGCTGTAAAAATTCTTGGCACCATGCTTGGCGGCTATAACGTCAAACCGCTTGTCGATGCATTGTCGGCAGATGAGGACGTGGCCGGTGCTGCTGCGGAAATGCTGAAAAAGACCCTGCTTGTCTACGAATCATTTGATGAAGTCGCCAAACTTGCCAGTTCAAATGCGTTTGCCAAAGAGGTGATGCAGTCATGGGCTGAGGGTGAGTGGTTTACGTCACGTCCGGTTATTCCGGAAAAAATGACCCTGACGGTTTTCAAGGTGCCTGGTGAAACCAACACAGATGACCTTTCCCCTGCAAGCGAGGCGTTTACCCGTAGCGATATTCCGTTGCACGCACTGAGCATGCTCGGTTCCAAAATGGACAACCCGATCGATGTGATTGCGGACCTTAAGAAGAAGGGTAATCCACTTGCCTTTGTGGGTGACGTTGTCGGTACCGGTTCGAGCCGTAAATCAGGCATCAACTCGGTGCAGTGGCATATCGGTGACAATATTCCTGCTGTTCCGAACAAACGTACCGGTGGAGTTGTTCTTGGCGGTATTATCGCTCCGATCTTCTTCAATACTGCAGAAGACTCTGGCGCACTTCCGATTCAGGCTGATGTCAACAGCATGGAGATGGGCGATGTGATCGAGCTCTATCCATACGAAGGTAAAATCGAGAAAGATGGCCAGGTGATTGCAGAGTTCAGTCTGGAGCCTAACACGCTTGGCGATGAAGTCCGCGCAGGTGGTAGGATTCCTCTTATCATTGGCCGCAACCTGACCCGCCAGGCTCGTGAGGCGCTCGGTATGGGCGAGACCGATATCTTCAAGAAGCCGGAGCAGCCGGCAGACAGCGGCAAGGGGTATACCCTGGCCCAGAAAATGATCGGTAAGGCATGTGGTCTCGAGGGCGTTCGTCCTGGCATGTATGTGGAGCCAAAAACCCTTACCGTTGGTTCGCAGGATACCACTGGCGCCATGACTCGTGACGAGATCAAGGAACTTGCAGCCCTGAGCTTTGGTGCCGATCTCGTGATGCAGAGCTTCTGCCACACGGCAGCATACCCAAAACCGTCTGACGTGACCCTGCACCAGACCCTTCCTTACTTCATCATGAGCAGGGGCGGTGTGGCACTGCGTCCTGGCGATGGTGTTATCCACACCTGGCTCAACCGCATGGTGCTGCCCGATACTCTTGGTACCGGTGCTGATTCACACACCCGTTTCCCGATCGGGATTTCGTTCCCGGGTGGTTCCGGCCTGGTGGCATTTGCCGGTGTAACGGGTACTATGCCGCTGAATGTGCCTGAGTCTGTCCTTGTCCGTTTCAAGGGTGAGTTACAGCCTGGTATCACACTGCGCGACCTGGTCAACGCAATTCCCTACAAGGCGATCAAGGAAGGTCTCCTTACCGTCGAGAAGAAGGGCAAGAAGAATATCTTTGCCGGCCGCATTCTTGAAATCGAGGGGTTGCCGGAGCTCAAGGTCGAGCAGGCGTTCGAGCTCAGCGATGCTTCCGCAGAGAGGAGTGCTGCTGCCTGTACCGTACGTCTCGACAAAGAGCCGGTTATCGAATACCTGAAATCCAACATCAAGCTGCTCGGCCAGATGATCGACAATGGCTATGGCGATCCTGAAACCCTCAAGAGGAGGATCGGCAAAATGGAAGAGTGGTTGGCCAATCCTTCACTTATGGAGCCGGATGCTGATGCCGAGTACGCTGCGGTCATCGAGATCGACATGAGCGAGGTCAAAGAGCCAATCCTTGCCTGCCCGAACGATCCTGACGATGTGATGACCCTGTCGGAAATCCTGGCTGATGAGAAACGCCCGAAGAACATCGACGAGGTGTTTGTTGGCAGCTGCATGACCAACATCGGTCACTTCAGGGCACTTGGTGAGGTACTCAAGGGCCAGGGCCAGGCTTCGGCAAGGCTCTGGGTTGTTCCTCCGACCAAGATGGATATGAAGAAACTCATCGAGGAAGGCTACTACTCGATTTACGGGGCCGCAGGTGCACGCACTGAAATCCCCGGCTGTTCACTCTGCATGGGTAACCAGGCAAGGGTTGCAGACAACGCCGTGGTCTTCTCGACAAGCACACGGAACTTCGATAACCGTATGGGTAAGGGTGCACAGGTCTATCTCGGTTCTGCCGAGCTTGCAGCTGTAAGTGCTCTTCTTGGCAGACTGCCTTCGAAGGAGGAGTACCAGGAGGTTGTCAAAGGTAAGCTTGCAGAGGGCAGCGAAGGTATCTACCAGTACCTCAATTTCCACGAGGTAAGCGGAGAGCAGCTCGAGGTGATGGTCGATTGATCGTTATCGCATAACTGACTGCGAAGGGCAGCCGGGCGTTTATTGGCGTGCGGCTGCCCTTTTTGCTTTGTTTTGAAAACGATAGCTTTTTACTTACCTTAAACCTAGGTATATAAGAGTTGTGTGGTTACTTGTGCTAACATTAAGCTAGGGGGGTTGATATGATGAAGAAACTGGTTGCATTTCTTTTCGTTGCAGGTACCTTTACGGCAGTAGGGTGCACATCTGCAAATGACGAAGCTGTTCAGGAGCCTGTTGAACAGGAATCGGTGATCATTGAAGAAGAGGGTATGGAAGAGGAAGTAGGCATGCCTGAAGAAGAGGCTGCAGAAGATGCAGGTGAAGAGGTTATGGAAGAGGGTGAAGATGCGAAGGACGAGGCTGCATACTGAGCGCATCCTTTAGCGCAGTTGGAGATTGAAAAAAGCGACAGGGAAACCTGTCGCTTTTTTGTTGTGATGTAACTTCATTTGCCATCAGGTCATGCGGGTGGTTACATCGCCTTGAGGATCTTGATTTGCTTTTTTTCTGTTTCTTCTTTGTCTGATTCTGTTTCCTCTTCGTCTGATCTCATGGAGATAGAACCATTGACATTTGCGCCTCCATTGACATTCAGGGTGTCAACTCTAAGGTCGCCGTATACAACGCCTGTCGATGCAATAAGGCATTCGCCCGAGATGCTGGCGTTTCCTTTAAACAGTCCGGCAATTTGCAGGTTTACGGTGGTGATATTGCCATCTACTTCAGCTGATTCACCTATGATAATGTCCTTATCACAGGTGATGTCACCTGTGATTTTGCCCTCGATTTTTAAACATCCGCTGACTGTGATATTCCCCTCGATGAGGCAGCCCTTACTGATAGTGCTTGATTCGTCGTTATTCATAGTCGTCATGGTCTCTTGATATCTAGAATGAGTGGATTCCGCTGTATCATCATGATTGAGAACGCTGGATTCCTCTTGTAAGTCTGCTTTGCTTTTTGATGGAGGATATGTTTGCATACCTTCCACCGTACCAGGATCTTCAGGTTCGGTGAACTGTTTGCGATTACTATTGAAAATGTTGTTAAACATATTCTTTCACTAATAAATGAGTCTTTTCATAAAAGGTAAGACTTCTTACAGATAAAACCAGAATCGCAGGACTATTTTTTCAGANGGGGGGAGAAAAAAAGCCTTGCAGCGCGGGGGTGCTGCAAGGCTGCAAGGGTGGCATANTGGCTGAGGAGGCAGGACTCGAACCTGCAATTGTCTGATCCAGAATCAGGTGCCTTACCAATTTGGCCACTCCTCAAAACTCAAGGAACTTTTCCTGTACTTGCCCTGGAAAGTTCTTGTACACCCGAAGGGAGTCGAACCCCTAACCTTCTGATCCGTAGTCAGATGCTCTATCCAATTGAGCTACGGGTGCAAGGATTACCCTTGAGTAGCGTGTACGGGATTCGAACCCGTGATCTCCGCCTTGAGAGGGCGGTGTCCTGGGCCACTAGACGAACACGCCATTTGTTTCTGAAGACAGGGTGTGGGCCCTGTAGGACTTGAACCTACGACCGAGCGATTATGAGTCGCTTGCTCTAACCAACTGAGCTAAGGGCCCGGCGATTAGTCCCGCGCTTCAGAGTTCATAAATATACATGATCAGCAGAACTATGCAAGTCCCGAAATCATTTTTTGCAATTTTTTTTCAGGTGAATTCCTGGTAGCTTTCTCTCCGTATCGAGGCTCCGAGTTGACGCAGTTTATCTTCAATACGTTCGTAGCCGCGGTCGAGATGGTAGACCCTCAAGACTTCAGTTGTGCCCTTTGCTACGAGACCTGCAAGCACAAGGCATGCTGAGGCACGCAGATCGGTTGACATGACTTTGGTCCCTGTCAGTTCTACCGGACCGTGAACTATAGCTTCGTTGTTATGGATTTCTATCTTCGCGCCAAGCCGGTTGAGTTCGGGGATATGGTTGAAACGTTCATGGTAGACCTTGTCGATGATCTGGCTGGTGCCCTTGGCCTGGGTCATGAGTGCTATCCACTGGGCCTGCATGTCTGTAGGGAAGAGCGGATAGGGATTGGCGATGATATCGGTCGGGAGGAGTATGTCAGGGCTTTTAAGGTGTATTGTGCCGTTTTCAGTGGCGATATGGCATCCAGCAGTCTCGAATTTTCTGAGTACTGAGGCCATGTGGGATGGATCGGTATCGGTAATTGTTATCGAGCTGCCGGTTATGGCTGCTGCTGCCAGCAGGGTTCCGGTTTCAATACGGTCGAAAATGTTGGTGAATGTTACGGCTTTGAGTTCTTTTTTTCCTTCGATGATGAGTTTCGATGTGCCTGTGCCTTCTATCATCGCCCCCATTGCAATGAGGTGGTCGCAGAGGGCGGTGATTTCAGGTTCGGCAGCTGCATTGGTTATGGTGGTGACTCCGTCGGCCAGGGCTGCTGCCATGAGTGCGTTTCCGGTTGCTCCTACAGATGAGATGGGGAATTCGATAGGGCCGCCTTTCAGTCGTCCACCAGGGACCGTGGCTTTGATGAAACCGTTTTCGATGCTTATGGTTGCGCCGAGTTTTTCCATCGCCATGAGGTGCAGGTCGATTGGTCTCGGTCCGAAGGCGCATCCTCCGGGAAGCGAAACTTCCGCTTTGCTGAATCGTCCGAGCATAGGGCCGAGTACGTAAATCGACGCTCTCATCTGCTTCACCAGTTCGTACGGTGCCTCTATGCTTCTTAGGTTGGCGGCGTTGATCTCCATCCGCCCTTCAGCAAAACTTGTATCTGCTCCGAGGAAATCAAGAAGCTTACGGAATGTTCTCGTATCTTTAAGGTCGGGAATCCGCTCAAGTACAGTTGTGCCTGTCTCAGGCAGCAGTGCTGCGGCAATGAGCGGGAGTGCCGAATTTTTGGAGCCTGATGCTGTGACCTGGCCCTCGAGCCTGTTTCCGCCTTCGATAACGAGTTTATCCATGCGTTGCCGGTAAAGTTTCGGTTGATCTTGTATCTTGTTTTTCAGGGAACACAAGATACATAAAAACATGCGGCTGATACACGGGTTTGCAGGAAAAAGCCGTTATGTTACTTTGTCTCGTCGCACAGGTTTTATTCTGGAATTATGCATATCGAAACTCTACATCGTTACCTTGGCTCTACAGCGGCTGTCCTTGTGAGCCTGCTCTTGTTGGTGCTGCCGTTTGTTCCGGTGCAGGCGGAAACCGAGCTGCAGAAAATCATGAAAGAACGAAAGGAGCTTGAACGCAGCATGGGCAGTCTGCGCCAGCAGCTGGGCGAGTACCAGGATAAGCTTCAGCAGGTCGATAAACAGGAAAAACAGTCCATCAATGCCGTCAGTAATTATTCGACCCAGATCAAGCTTCTGAAGAAGCTTATTAGCCAGAACAACCGGAAGCTGCATGCGCAGAATCGTGAAATAAGGTTGTTACAGGATCGTCTTGCAAGCAACCGTTCCCGCCACAGGCAGCTGGTCGATGATGTTGCGCTTATTGCGCGCAGCGCCTATAAGCATGGGCCAGAGCATGACATGGAGCTGTTCTTTTCNTCCTCTTCTATCAACCAGGCTTTTGTGAGGGCGCGTTATATAGGGTTGATGGCAGAAAGCGTGGATATGATNGTCAACGATCTCCAGCGTTCTTCAGAGGAGCTTGACCGTACACGTAGCNGGCTCGAACGAAGTTACCGTCAGCGTGCAAGTTCGCTGGATGAGCAGAAGGGGCAGATGAAGAGTGTGTCGGGCAAGAAAAAGGAGAAGGAGAAGTTGCTTGCAGAACTGAAGAAAGACAAGAAGGCATATGCAGCACAGATTCGTGAAAACCGTGAAAAACTTGACCAGCTCCAACGGAAGATCGAGGAACTTATCGAGGCTGAACAGGTAGCTATAGAGCGGGAAAAGCAGAGGAGGCTGCTCGAGGAAGGGGCTGCGGCAGCTGCAGCTGATGAGGCGGCACTTGCAGGGATTTCACTGGATTTCCCGAAGTCGAAGGGGGGCATCCCCTGGCCGGTGCATGGAGGCGTGGTTACCAGGAGGTTCGGGCGTGTTACCGATCCTGACCTGAACATTGTGACGACGAATAATGGGATAGATATTTCTGTGTCGAAGCATACCCCGGTCAGGGCCGTCTCTGGGGGGATTGTCTCTCAGGTGACCTATATGCCCCGGTTTGGGAATATTGTGTTGCTGCGGCATGCAGGATCGTGGCTGACGGTCTATGCGAACCTGACCAATATTTCTGCGGCTACAGGTGATGTTGTGCTCGGTGGGGAAGTGATCGGATATTCCGGGACGATGCCTGCCGGCGGTTCACTCGTACATTTTGAATTATGGAACGGGCGGGAAAAACTGGATCCTGAAACCTGGTTAAAGAAGTGATGGCATTGAGATATCTTTTTTCCGCTTTTGCGGCAGTTATGTTCAAACCTGGATTTTTCTGGGCTGCGCGCAGGGATGGGCCCTATAACGGTATGGATGCGATCAGGGAGTACGCACTTCCCCTGATCGCGATGGTGCAGCTCCTGAAATTTCCCATTATAGGGGAGCCTCGACCGGCAATGTTTTATGCGTTGTTCTGTTTCAGTGTGGATGTGGCAGTACTTCTGCTGCTGTCGGGTATCGGGAGCAAGCGAAGAACGGAACAGGGACTTGCAGCTTTCACGCTGACCCCCTTCTGGGTTGCGGAACCTTTTTTTCTCTTTACCGGCAGTGGATGGATTTTTGCCCTGTGCGCTGTATGTTACGTTCTGCTGTTGCAGCGTTTTGCGCTCTCCCGCCTGGGAGAATCAAGTGGATACCTGCTTGCTGTAGGTACGGTGTTCGTTCTCCTTGGTGCGTTTGTGCTGCAGCACGGCGGAGCAATCTTTGTCAATACTTACTAGGTGTCTTGCTTTATGCGTAGAGAGGAGCTTCATCTTGATTACTCTATGGTTGAGGAAATTCTCCTCTCCTTCATTCAGAATGAAATACGGAAGTTTGGGTTCAGTTCAGCAGTGCTTGGCCTGTCTGGAGGGATAGATTCAGCAGTGGTCTGTGAGCTTGCTTCGAAGGCGCTTGGCCCGGAAAATGTACTTGCGGTACTCATGCCTTACCGGGCAAGCAGTCCGGAAAGTATCAGTCATGCTGAACTCATGGTCCGGAAGACCGGTGTGCGGAGCGAGCGTCACGAGATATCGGGGGTGGTCGATGCGTTTTTCATGGAGGCTGGTGAGGCTGACAACTTGCGTCGGGGTAATATTATGGCGCGTTCGAGGATGCTCTGCCTCTATGATCTGTCAGCTCGTGACGGGAGCCTGGTTATCGGTACCAGCAACAAGACTGAGCTGCTTCTTGGGTATGGGACTCTGTTCGGGGATATGGCTTCGGCTGTCAATCCGATAGGTGACCTCTACAAAACGCAGCTTTGGGGTTTGGCTCGGCATCTTGGTATTCCGTCAGAACTTGTAGATAAGGCGCCTTCTGCTGATCTCTGGGAAGGGCAGAGCGATGAAGCTGATCTTGGGTTCAGTTACGCCGATGTAGATATGCTGCTCTACATGATGCTCGAACTCCGCATGGAAAGAGCTGCTATTGTTGCTTCCGGAGTTGATGGGGCTTTTTACGACCGTGTCCGGAAGATGGTTGTTCGCAACCAGTACAAGCGCATGATGCCCGTTATTGCCAAGATCTCTTCGCGAACCCCCGGCATAGATTTCCGTTATGCCAGGGATTGGCAGGCTGTCTGAATGCGGCAGGGTCAGAATGACCGGAGTGTGGTGTCGGAAAGAAAGTGGCGGTCGTCTTTCTGAGGATAATCGGTTGTGTAATGCAGGCCCCTTGACTCCCGACGTTTTATCGCACTTTGAATGACGAGTCCGGCAATTTTGATGATATTGCGCAGCTCGAGGATCTGGGTGGTGATTTTTGTCCGTTTGTAATAGGCTTCGGTTTCCTCTTTGAGGAACTCTATGCGCCTCAGTGCCCGCTCCAGCCTGAGGTCGCTTCTTACTATTCCTACGTAATCGCTCATTACCTGCTGGGCCTCTTTTTTGTTATGGGATACCAGGATCCACTCTTCAGGATTTACTGTGCCTGAGTCGTCCCAGTCGGGGAACGGCTGGTTGTTTTCGATTGATCCGATCACGCTCTGGATGTGTCGGTATGACCTCCATGCGAAGACCAGTGCTTCGAGCAGGGAGTTACTGGCAAGCCGGTTGGCGCCGTGGACGCCGGTGCAACTGGATTCTCCGCAGGCATAGAGTCTTTCGATGCTGGTCCGACCTTTGTCGTCTGTCTGTATGCCTCCGCATGAGTAGTGGGCAGCCGGGACGACGGGGATCATTTCTTTTGTCATGTCGATGCCGTACTCGAGGCAGGTTTCGTAGATGTTGGGGAAGTGGTTACGCACTTCGTCGGCATCGAGATGGGTGACGTCGAGGAAGACGCATTCGTCGCCGGTTTTTTTCATTTCGGAGTCGATTGCCCTTGCTACGATATCACGTGGAGCCAGGTTTTCGCGTGGGTCGTACTGTTGCATGAAGGCTTCGCCGTCTTTGCGCCTCAGGATCCCGCCGAATCCCCTGACAGCTTCTGAAATAAGGAACGATTTTGCTTTAGGATGGTAAAGCGATGTGGGGTGGAACTGCACGAACTCCATGTTGGCGATCACGGCTCCTGCACGGTAGGCCATAGCAACGCCATCGCCCGTGGCGATGTCCGGGTTTGTGGTGTGGAGGTAAACATGGCCGATACCACCGGAGGCTACCATGGTCACCTTTGCACGGATTTTTTTAAGCTGCCGGTTCTGGGTGTCGAGTGCATATGCTCCGTAACAGGTGATGTCGTTTGTCTTGATATGCAGGTGGTGCTCGGTGAGCAGCTCGACGGCAAAATGATGCTCGAGCAGCGTGATATTGGGATGGCTGTTGACCCTGTTGAGCAAGGCATGTTCGACTTCTTGTCCGGTCAGGTCCTTTGCATGCACAATCCTTTTTCTGGAGTGTCCGCCTTCCTGGCCAAGGTCGAGTTCGTCGTCGTTGCTGGTCGTGAAGTTGACGCCAAGCTCGATAAGCCTGCGGATATGCAGAGGCCCCTCCTTTACCATGATTTCCACCATCTCTTTGTTGCAGAGCCCTGCTCCTGCATCGAGCGTGTCTGCTATATGCAGCTCTGAACTGTCGTTTTTGTCTACGGTTGCGGCTATGCCTCCCTGGGCCCAGTTTGTGTTGGAGGTTGAGCTCTCTTTTTTGGTGATGATCGTGACATGGGCTTTTTCAGCCATGTTGAGCGCGAAGTAGAGGCCGCCTATGCCACTGCCTATGACGAGTACGTCAGTAACAAGTTCTGCTGTCATTGCTCTGTAAGGGGGTGTTGTTGTTTTTTTGAAACCACAAGTTCTATCAGGAATACTACTGCCATACCTGAAATGGCAAGCAGGGTCGCTTCGGTAAGGAGCGGGTCGGTAGCAGTGACTGCCTGGAAGGTGTCGGGCATGACGTTGTGGGAAAACATTGCTGCCTTTTTTCCGCTTTCTGCTGCGAGGCTTGCTTCTGCCGGAATCTTCCAGGGCCAGACCTTGGTGAGCGAGCCTATCATGAAACCAGCCAGGAGCATGATAGTTCCGTCATGGAATTTTTTCAGGAGCGCTGAAAGAATGCGCGAGAAGCCTGCCAGGCCGGTGACGCAGCCGGCAAGGAAAAAGGTCGCGACATAGAGGTCTAGTTCCTTGATGGCGTGCAGGATAGATGCGTATTTACCCATCAGGAGGAGTATGAAGCTACCGGATATTCCTGGCAGGATCATGGCTGAAATGGCTATTGCACCTGCAAGGAAGATGAACCACCAGGTGTCGGGTGTTTCGACGGGGCTCATCGAGGTGATGACGATGGCAATTGCGCAGCCAGCCACACCGGTAAGCCAGACGACTGGGGAGTGGCTGTGTATCTGCCTGGCAACGAGCAGGGCAGATGCAGCTATCAGGCCGAAGAAAAACGAGAAGAGGAGCATGGTGTGGTGTTCCAGCAGGTAGACGATCATGCCGGAGAGCGTGATGAAGCTGAAGGCTATGCCAGCGAGCAGGCTGAGGAGGAATGTTCCGTTGACCGCTGACCAGAACTCGGTGAATTTTCCCTGGAGGAGTTTGCTGAGGGAACGTGTATTGACCGCCTGTATCGACTGCAGCAGGGTGGCATAGATGCCCGTGATAAAGGCTATGGTGCCGCCTGATACGCCAGGGATGATGTCTGCTGCTCCCATGAGGATACCCCTTGCGGTGATAGGGGCGTATTGTCGCACTGTGTCGATAATGTTCATCTCTTGTGCTTCTGGTTAACCGGGGTCTGGTATGGACCAATATAGTCAAGAAAAGGGAATGGTTCGAAGAGGGAGCGTCAACCTGTTCCGACGGACTCAGGTTAGGGTCCGTCGGGATGGAGGTCAGAGAGGTCAGGGAAGCAGTACGGCACAGGCGATGACTGTGGTCCAGAGCCCGTTCTCCCCCTGGGCTGATTGCGTGATGTTGAACGAATTGATGATTTTTCCGCTCATCTTGTAGATGCCTTCGCGTTCATCCCAGTCCTTGTTGGGATCGAATTCGATTCCCAGGGTCGTGGCCAGCATGGTTGCAGCGAGGTCTTCTGCGTACTCTCCCGACTGTTCCTCGGTCTGGCCGTATGGGTGGTGCTCGGAGAGGTAGCCGTAGAGCGATTCATCGGCAGGCAGGGCTACGCCAATTGAGGATGCGACGAGGCGTCCGTGTTCATTGGTGGAGTTCCTTGCCATGACTGCGAAGGTGATTTCCCCTGGCGAGAGCGCCTTGACGCCTTCTTCTACGCTGATTCGTTCGCATTGCGGTGGAAAAATGCTGGACACTGTTACCAGGTTGCATTTTTCAATCTTTGCATCCCTCAAGGCAAGCTCGAAAGATGAAAGATACTCTTTGTGCCTTCCAACGCCTTTGGTGAAAAACACTTTAGATGGGACAAATGACAATGCTTTGTTCCTCCACGATAAGGTTGATAGAAACCTGAATTGCAAAACTCAGCAATTATAGGAAAAACCGGATTGATTAAAAATCTTTTTTTGCGAGGACCTTGAAAAATTTCCTCTTTCCGGCCTTGATGGTTTTTGCTTCTGCTGTCAGGTGGATGGTATGGTTGATATCGGTGATTTTTTCATCTTCGACCTGTACGGCGCTTTGCTTGATCAGTCTTCTGGCATCGCTTTTGGAATCTACTGCGCCGAGTTCAACGAGCAGGTCGACCAGTTGCATCGAGCTGGCATCGAAGAAAAATTCTTCGATCTCTGTCGGGGCTTTTTTCTGGACGAATACCCTGTCGAAATGCTCTTCGGCTTTGTGTGCATGGTCGGTGGTATGGTAAAGTTCCACGATTTCGCGAGCCAGGGTCCTTTTGGCTTCGCGCGGGTTCTGGTGGATGATTTGACGGAACAGTTCCACCGAATGCTTTGGCTGTGGCAGGAGGAGGCGGAACCAGGTTTCGATGAGTGTATCGGGTATGGAGAGCACGCGGCCGTACATATCTTCAGGTGTGTCATTGAAGGCGATGGCATTGCCGAGAGATTTGGACATTTTTTCATCACCGAATGTGCCGACAAGGAGAGGCATGGTGATGCAGACCTGTGGATCGATGCCATATTCACGTTGCAGATCCCGACCAACAAGGAGGTTGAATTTCTGGTCGGTACCGCCAAGTTCGACGTCGTTGTGGAGATGTACCGAATCCATGCCCTGGGCCAGCGGGTAGAGGAATTCGTGCAGGGAGATCGGTTCCTGCGAGCGGTAGCGGCGTTCGAAATCGTCACGCTCGAGCATTCTTGCAACTGTAGAGTGACTGGCGAGCCTGATGACGTCGGAGAAGTTCATCTTCCCGAGCCAATCCGAGTTGTAGCAGATGGTGGTTTTTTCCGGATCGAGGATTCTCGATGCCTGTTCAAAATAGGTTTCTCCGTTCTGGCGGGCTTCTTCGGCAGACAGCTGTGGCCTGGTCTTGCTTTTGCCGGAAGGGTCGCCGATCATGGCGGTGAAGTCACCGATGATCAGGATGGCCTCGTGCCCAAGGTCCTGAAAGTCACGCAGCTTGCGCAGGACCACCGAGTGGCCGAGGTGGAGGTCGGGACGTGACGGGTCGGCACCAAGTTTTACCTTGAGAGGGGTGCCAGTCTTGCTGCTTTTGAAAAGTTTTTTTTCAAGTTCTTCCTGGCTGATGACTTCTACGGTGTTGGCGGTAATGAGGTCCAGCTGTTCTTGTACGGAAGGGAAGGTCATAACGTCTGTTCTGCTGTTAGTAATTGTTTTTAATTCTCTGGAGCTGACGCTCTGCATCACGGCTTTTGATGGTTTCTCGCTTGTCATAGAGTTTTTTACCCTTTGCAATGCCAAGCTCGATTTTCAGTATGCCCTTGCTGTTGAAAAATGCCTTGAGTGGTACCAGGGTCAGGCCTTTTTCATGCAGTTTGGACTGGATTTTCTGGATTTCCTCTTTTTGCAGTAGCAGTTTGCGTGATCGTTTTGGGTCGAGCTGCTCGAGCGTGTTGTGTTCGTAGGGGGTGATCTGCATGTTTTCCAGCCAGGCTTCGCCCCTGTGGATGACTGCATAGCTTTCGTTGAGGCTGGCTCTGCCGAGCCTGATCGATTTGACTTCGCTCCCTTTGAGCTCTATGCCGGCGGTAAGCGTATCCAGAATTATATATTCATGCCGGGCTTTCCTGTTGAGGATGCTCTGGACGTAGTTCGGTTTTGTCTGTTTCATGATGTCGTAAGATACTCTTCAGCAATAAGGTTCCCCACGTTGAGCATCAGTGTGGGGTCGAGGGTTTTCTTGATACGGACCATTTCCATGATACCTTCTTTACCGAACATTCTTTCCAGGTAGGGCGACTTGAGTTTCCCGATACCGTGTTCGGCTGAAAGGGTGCCGTGCAGGTCGATGACCTTGTCTACAAGCTCGATGTAGAGCTGCTTTGCAGCCAGGAACTCGTCATGGTTTTTCGGCAGGATATTGAGGTGGACATGTCCGTCTCCTGCATGGCCGAAAATAATGTAATGAAACCCCTGTTCTTCGCAACGGTTGCGGTAAAAGTTAACCAATTCCCGGAAGGCGTCGAGGGGTACAGCCATGTCTGTGCTGACCTTGCTTTCCTGCTGTCGGCTCAGCCATTCATTGACCTGGACCGGCAGGGCGTGACGAAATTCTTTCATGTCGGCCTGCTCGCCTTTGTCGAGGGCGACCCATGAGTCGTCAGTCAGGGTGTGGTGTGTCTCCATCAGCTCCAGCCAGGCTTCCAGCACGGCATCTTCATCTTCTGCTGTTGTTTCCTGTTCGATAAAGAGTGCTCCGGCTGCGTCGGGGATATCGGGGTAGACGTTGCGAAGGAATCCGAGCGCGTTGTGTTCGAACATCTCCAGGGCCCTGGGATGTATGCGTCCTTTTTTTTCCATGGCTTCGGCAAGGAAACTGAAGAGGTTGTCTAGGGCAGGGAAGTAGACCAGCAGTGCAATGATTTTTTCGGGTTGTGGCATCAGTTCCAGGTCTGCATCGAGAATGATGCCGAGTGTTCCTTCGGAGCCGATAAACAGGTCGATCAGGTCCATGCCCGGAGCGGAATAGTACCCTGCGTTGTGCTTTCTCACCGGAGGCATGTTGTAAGCTGGAATGCGGAGGTCAATGGTCTGTCCGCTTTCCAGGGGGATGTGGAACAGACCATCCTGGTCAGCAATGGACCGGCCTCTTGGGATATCGAGGATCTCTCCCGAAGCGAGGGCGACGGAAATGCGGCTGACATGATTTCTTGTCGGTCCATACTTGTAGGTTCGGGCACCTGATGAGTTGTTGGCAATGGTACTGCCGATGAAACAGAGCTTTTCTGTGGGGTCGGGGGGGTAGAGCCATCCTTCGGCCTCGGTGGCACGCTGGATGTCTTCAAGCAGGGCTCCGGCTTCGACAGTGATGGTGGCGTGCCGTTCACTTGTTTGCTGTATCTTGCCGATCCGGTTGAGCTTTTCCATCGAGACAACGTAGTCACCGAACGGGATGCGGCCTCCTGTGGTGCCGGTGCCGTTTCCTGCTATTACGAGACGCCTGGATGTGCTGGCTGCTTCTTCGAGGAGTTGCCTGATGTCTTCCCTGTTTTCAGGGAAATAGACGCCAGGGGTATGCCCGGTACGCAGGTTGCTCGTATCTTCGAGGAAGCGTTTCGTCTGTTCGGGATTGGTATTGAAAAACATAGGTTGTTCAGGGTTGTTCTCTGGATGTGAGGTAGTGCTGTATAATTTCCCTGGCTATGGGGGCGGAAATGCTGCCTCCGTAGCCGGCGTTTTCCACAAGTACGACGACGGCAATTTTCGGGTTGTCAGCCGGGGCGAATGCGCTGAACCATGCATGGTCCTTGCCATGAGGGTTCTGGGCTGTTCCTGTTTTTCCTGCTACCTCGATGCCCTTTATGGCTGCGTAGCGACCGGTTCCATCGTCAACGGCGTTGACCATTCCATCCCGAATGATCGAAAATGTTTGTTTCGAGATCGGGAGCTCTGTAGCAGGATAGGTGAACCGGGTGGTGTCGCCGGTGCCACTGTGACGCCATCCGCTGGCCAGGTGGGGCTGGTGAAGGATTCCCTGGTTGGCTATGGTTGCAGTGAACTGTGCAAGTTGCAGCGGCGTAGTGTTTAGTTCGCCTTGTCCTATCGAGAGGCTTACCAGGTACCCTTTTGTCCATTTGCCTTTGCCATACCGTTTGTCGTAATACTCTGCAGATGGTAGTATGCCTGATCGTTCTCCTGGAATATCTATTCCTGTTGGACGCCCGAATCCGAACATGTCACCATACCTTGTCCATGTATCGAAGCCGACGTCGAAGATGAGATTATAGAAATAGGTGTTGCAGGATTCTGTTATGGCTTTTCTGAGATTGACATTTCCATGTCCCTCGCCGCCATGGCAGAGAAAACGACCACGGCCGAGTTTGAATACCCCGCTGCAGTATATGGTTCTGTTTGGGGTGGTTTTCTTTTCTTCGAGTGCTGCAATCGCCAGGAGGAGCTTGTAGATGGACCCCGGCGGGTATGCTGCCTGGACCGCCCTGTTGAAGAGCGGTTTTTCCGGGTTGGTGATGATGTCGAGCCATGGTTTTTTCAGGGTTCTGCCATTGAGGACATCAAGGTCGTAATCTGGTTTGCTTGTCATGGCGAGTATGCCGCCGTTCTGAGGATCGATGGCGACTATCGTTCCTGATTTTCCGGTCTCTTCGAGCAGCTTTTCTGCTTGTGCCTGAAGGTTGTTATCAATAGTGAGGAGGAGGTCATGCCCGCTTTTGGGCAGGAGATCCTTCTTGCCATTATCCAGCGAGCCTTCCACTTTGCCTACAGCGTTGACCAGTTCATAGCGTATGCCTTTTTCTCCTCTCAGAAGTTCTTCGTACTGGTACTCAAGTCCCTTGCTGCCAGTTTTGTCGTCCGGGGTGTAGCCCTTGTCTTTCATGCTCTCCAGCTGTTCCTGGGAGATGAGGCTGAGGTAGCCGAGAAGGTGCGAGGCGGCGGCTTTAGAGGAGTATTTGCGCTTGTTTTCAACTTCGATAAGCACACCCTGGAGTTTCCAGAGGTTTTCATGCAGGCGCATCATATCCTGTTCCGGAACGTCGGACCGGGCTGTGACCGGGGCGAACCGGTTATAGCGGGTTCCCTTGTCGATAACTGTCGCAAGGTCATCGGCTGGCATGTCGAGCATTCGGGCAAGGAAGTCGAGCCGGCTCTGATCGAATTCGTACGGGATGACCTTTACCGTGTAGAGTGGCTGGTTGTCGACCATGATCTGTCCGTTACGATCGAAGATCCTGCCACGGGGTGGCTGGATCCACGTACGCCTGAGGCTGTTTGCGTTCGATATCGAGCCGAGCTCTCGGGATTCGAAGAGCTGGAGGTGCACCAGGCGTGCCATGAGCAGACCGATGATGCCCGTGACGATCACGGCTGCAATGATAAGTTTCTGCCTGATAGTATCCATGATGCTACTTCCTGGTCAGTATTTTTCCCAGGAGCAACTGGTAAGCGATAACTCCGGTAAGCATGGTCATGGCAGTTCCGATGACCAGGGTGAGGAACAGGTTGAGTGGTACTGGAAGCAAGTGAGCATTCAACAGCATCCCTGTTACGGTATTGCCTGCAATGCTTGCAATAAGAAGACCTTTGTAGAAATAGCGCTGTTTCTGGCTTGCCGAGGCGTGACTCTCTTCAGGCAGGTGGATCGAGCCTGCGACAAAGCCCTCGATAGTCTTGGCGAGTGCCTCGGCACCCATGTTTCCTGTGAAAAAGCCAAGCAGGAGCCCGCCGGCAAACCCGATGTTCATTGCGCCTGTGCGTCCGTGTCGAAGTGCTGTGTAGACAACCATGATCGAGATGATATCCGGAGTAATGCCCATGAACGACATACGTGAAACGAGCAGAAGCTGTACAAGGGTGAGCAGCAGGAGAACAAGGCTGTATGAGAGTATTTTTTTTGGCACGACTTAGCTCTTACTTGTTGTTCAGGGGTGGTTTCCGGGGGTCTGGACGCTGCAGGGAGACAAGGACGTGGCTGAGACGTGAAAAATCGACAGCAAGGTCTACAGTGACCGTGTGAAACTGGCTGCCGTGTTCCACGCTTGCTACGGTGCCCAGAGGTATGCCTCGCAGGACGAAAGTGCTGTAGTCAGTCGTCAGTATACGTTCTCCCTCGGTGATGGTGCTGCTTGAGGGAACATGACGCAGCATTGCGGTGGATTCATGGCCTCCCTGCCATTGCAGGAGCCCGTGCGTTCCGTTCAGGGCGCTTATGCCACTGACACTGAAATCCGCGTGGATGACCGGCATGACCTTCGCATAGTTGGTGGCCACAGAGATGACTCGGCCGACAAGGCCATCCGGAGTGACGACAGCCATATTTTCAGCTATTCCGGAACTGCTTCCCTTGTCGATGAGCAGAAGGTTTTCCTTGGCATCATAACGCCTGTCGACAATCCTTGCTGTGATGAAGCTGTGCGATCCTTTCCCTGTGAAGCCTTGAAAGCTTTCCCTGGCGCTGGATTCTTCGAAGGTGTTTCTGAGGCTGAGTTCCCGTTCGAGGAGCATGGCATTCTGCAGGGCAAGACGATCATTCTGTTCTCTGAGTTGGAAAAAGGAGCTCACAGCTGCTATCCGCTCGAAGAGTGCCGAACGAATCTGGGTCGACAGCGATTCCATGGCTTCGAGCGGTGGAGTTTGCTGGAACCTGATGAGCCAGAGTGCCACTGCACAGTACAGGGGCAAGAGTAACAGGCTGCGGTCCATCGTCATTTTTCGTTGTTTGTGCCCCATTACCTGGGTCCTCCTGTGTCGGCCTGGTCTTCAAGCTGTATGGTGACGTGGTCGATGTTGTACTGTGCTTTCATCTGGCGATTGATTGCCGCAAGAATGTTTCTTCCCTCTGTAATGTCGTCCACCATGAGGTGGCAACTCAGGGCGTTGACGCCACTGGTCAGGGCCCAGACATGAAGATCATGAAGATTTATGACATGATCAACTTCGAGCAGGGTTTTTTCGATGTCGTGGATGTCGAGCTCCCCCGGGACGGCTTCCATGAGTATGTTGGCGGATTCATGAATGATTTTCAGAGCACTGTGAATGATCAGGCCGGCAATCACGAAACTGATGATGCTGTCGACAGCGGTCCATCCTGTCAGCGAAATGACCAGTGCCCCGGTTACGACGCCTACCGAACCGGCAAGATCGCTCAGGACATGAATATATGCAGCCTTGATATTCACGCTTTCTTTGTGCTCCTTGTGGAGCAGGAGAGCACTGACAATGTTGGCTCCAAGCCCTATAAGGCCGAACGAGAGCATTTGCACCGGTTCTATTTCCAGCGGTGTCGACAGGCGTTTGAAGGCTTCGAATGTTACGACAAGGGCAGTGACGCAGAGTATGATGCCGTTAAGCAACGCAGCGATGATTTCCAGCCTGAAATAGCCGTATGAGCGTTCCTTGGTGCAGGGTTTCGTGCTGAAACGTATCGCGGCAAAGCTGATCAGCAGAGCGAACAGGTCCGTTGCCATATGACCGGCATCGGCCATGAGCGCAAGGCTTCCCGACAGCCATCCACCAACAAGTTCCGTAACGAAAATAATGCCGGTGACGATAACGGCTCCCTGGAGTCCCTTGCGTGCTTTCCTGCCTTTCCATGTTCGTTCTTTTCGAATCCTTTCGTTATGCTCCATGAACTCTGTTGTTATGGTCAGGGATGCAGACCTTCTGGTTTGCCAGAAACCCTCAATTTATTAAATTTGCAAGTTTATGTCGATAGTGACGGCAATGTAAAATAATGCTGTTTCCCAATGAACATATGACAATGATTCCTACCGATAAATTTATTGTTGTCGGCGACAGGGTGCTGATCAGGCCCAGGTCCAGTGATGACCGTACCAAGTCCGGTATCTACCTGCCTCCAGGGGTAAAGGAAAAAGAGAAGATCCAGACCGGCTACGTGCTGAAGATAGGGCCGGGATATCCGGTTGGCCCTCCTCCTGAAAGTGATGAACCATGGAAGGAGGATATTTCGGTTCCGCAGTATATCCCGTTGCAGGCCAGGGTTGGCGATCTTGCCATTTTCATGCAGAACAGCGCGTACGAAATCGAGTATGACGACGAGAACTATCTGATTGTCCCGCATGCAGCAATCCTGCTTCTGGTTAGGGAGGAGGATGACCTGGATTACTACCTAAAATAAGTACACAGAGAAACCATGACAGCAGTATCTCCTTATCTCCTGACGCTTCCCAGCGAAAAGGAGCAGGCGTTGATGACGAGAATCCGCCGCCTTCGTGAAGAAAAGAACGCGGTTATACTTGCCCATTACTATACGGTTCCGGGGATACAGGACGTTGCCGATGTGGTGGGTGACAGCCTTGCCCTTGCCAGGGCTGCAGCCGAGACCGATGCAGAGGTTATTGTGTTTGCCGGTGTCTACTTCATGGCAGAGACCGCAAGCATCCTCAATCCCGGAAAGCGTGTGGTCATGCCTGACATTTCGGCAGGATGCCCGCTGGCGGACAGCTGCCCGGCAGAGGCGTTCATGGCGTTTCGCCGTGAGCATCCCGAGGCGTTCGTCGTGAGTTACATCAATTCCAGCGCCGACATCAAGGCGGAATCGGATGTTATCTGCACCTCCTCGAATGCGCTTGCTCTCGTTCGTCAGATACCTGCGGACAGGGAGATTATTTTCGGACCAGACCGGAACCTTGGTGGCTATGTCAGGCAGCAGCTTCAGCGCGATATGCTGCTCTGGGAAGGAGCCTGCTATGTGCATGACGCCTACCGGTGGCAGGTGATCGAACCGTTTATGTCGACCGTTCCCGAGGCTGCGTTTATCGCCCATCCCGAGTGCCGGACAGAGGTGCTCGATCATGCGGATTTTGTCGGGTCGACCGGAGCCTTGCTATCCTATACGGAAAAGAGTGACAGGGAGGTTTTTGTCGTCGCTACGGAGCCGGGTATCCTGTATGAAATGAAAAAGCGTTCGCCGGAAAAAGTTTTTTATCCTGCTCCGAAAGATGCGGCAGCTCCGCAGAGTACCTGTGTACAGATGAAACAGAATACGCTTGAAAACCTGTGCGCCGCACTGGAAGATGGAGAACGCCATGAGGTGAACGTTGCCCCGGAGCTGGCGGCAAAAGCGCTGAGGCCTATTGAGCTTATGCTCGAAATGTCGCGCTGAAAAGCTACTCATTGCACGAGCCTGATACCGGACAGAGTCTAAGGATTCTCTCCGGTATTTTTTAATGGGATCAATATTGTATATTGGTCCTTATGTTGCTGCAGCAGCCTTGTTCCGGACAAGGCGTGCTGTTGGTAATTCATTTTATAATAATGCGATACCTGACTATTGTGTCGCATTTGCTGAACGAAGTCTAAATTATTCCCGTCATGAAATTTGCCCGTCGCTTTACCACGAAAGGTACCAGCGTGTTCGATATGTTTACCTATGCAAAACGTTCGTCGGTTCTGCGTAATCCCGATGGATCCAAGGTGTTCGAGATGAACGATATCGAGGTGCCTGAACAGTGGTCGCAGGTTGCGACGGATATTCTTGCGCAGAAATATTTTCGTAAAACGGGCGTACCTCAGTGTGATGAGCATGGTAAACCTTTGCACGATAAAAAGGGAAAACCTGTCACTGGCAGTGAGAACTCTGTCAGGCAGGTAGTGCATCGGCTGGTTGGTTGCTGGAAAGAGTGGGGAGAGAAGCACGGGTATTTCACTACTCCTGAAGATGCAGATGTTTTTTACGATGAGGTTGCCTATATGCTGCTCAGGCAGATGGGGGCGCCGAACTCTCCGCAATGGTTCAATACCGGGCTTAACTATGCATACGGTATCAGTGGCCCTGCTCAGGGGCATTACCATGTTGATCCGGCAACCGGTAAGGTGTGTGAGTCAGAGGATGCTTACAGCCGTCCGCAGGCCCATGCCTGTTTTATCCAGTCGGTACAGGATGACCTGGTCAACGAGGGCGGTATTTTCGACCTTGCGGTGCGTGAAGCCAGGGTGTTCAAGTTCGGCAGTGGTTCGGGTACCAACTTTTCGAATCTCCGTTCGAGTGGAGAAAAACTCAGCGGTGGCGGCTCTTCGTCAGGCCTGATGAGTTTTCTCAAGATTTTTGACGCGGCAGCAGGTGCGATCAAGTCCGGTGGTACCACGAGGCGTGCAGCGAAGATGGTGATTGTCGATATCGACCATCCGGATATCGAGGAGTTTATCGAGTGGAAAGCGAGGGAGGAAGACAAGGTCGCTTCCCTTGTGGCGGGCTCCAGAATATGCTCACGTTTCCTTAAGGCGATCGTCGACGAGGCCATTACCAATGGAGCGGATCGGACAACCAATGCTCAACTCAATACGCTGATCCAGAATGCGCTTTCACGCGGTGTTCCGATGAGCTATGTGGTCCGCGTGCTTTCGCTCGTGGAGCAGGGGTTCACAAGCCTTGATTTCGACGAGTTCGATACCCATTATGAATCGGAGGCCTACCAGACGGTCAGCGGCCAGAATTCCAACAATACCGTCAGGGTGACCAACGAGTTCATGAAGGCTGTTGAAAACGATGAACTCTGGGTGCTCAAGGAGCGTACGACAGGTCGTGATGCAAGGTCGGTGAGGGCCAGGGACCTCTGGAATAAAATTCTTATGAGCGCATGGAAATGTGCCGATCCAGGTCTGCAGTTCGATACTACCATCAATGACTGGCACACCAGCCCGAAAAGTGGCAGGATCAACGGCAGTAATCCCTGTTCGGAATACATGTTCCTCGATGACACTGCCTGTAACCTGGCGAGCCTGAACCTGGCACACTTTATCGACCTCGAGAAGGGGACGGTGAGGATAGATGACCTGCGTCATGCTACCAGGCTCTGGACAGTAGTGCTCGAGATTTCAGTGCTTATGGCTCATTTCCCTTCGGAGGATATTGCACGCCTCAGTTACGAGTTCAGGACACTAGGCCTTGGTTTCGCAAATCTCGGCACCATGCTCATGGTGCAGGGGATTCCTTACGATTCGCCAAAGGCGCTGGCGTTTGCCGGAGCCATATCGGCAATCATCACTGGCGGAGCTTATGCTACATCGGCAGAGCTGGCAGCTGATCTTGGTCCTTTTGCCAGGTATGCTGAAAACAAGGAGGATATGCTCCGTGTCATCCGTAACCACAGGAGGGCGGCCCACAATTCTTCGGAAGAGGAGTACGAAGGGTTGCTGGTCAAGCCGCGTGGTATCGATTCGGAATATTGTCCTTCCGAACTCTATCGTGCAGCAGGCCAGGTGTGGGACGAGGCGCTGGCCAATGGCGAGAAACACGGGTTCCGCAATGCGCAGGTAAGCGTTATTGCTCCGACAGGTACGATCGGTCTTGTCATGGATTGTGATACCACAGGGATCGAACCGGAATTCGCGATTGTCAAGTTCAAGAAGCTTGCGGGAGGAGGGTATTTCAAGATTGTCAACCAGTCGGTGCACAAGGCGCTGCAACGGCTCGGATACAGTGATCGCCAGATCGATGATATCGAGAAATACTGCAAGGGGTACGGGACACTCGAAGGGTGTAATGCGCTCAGCCACCAGTGGTTGAAAAACAAGGGCTTTACTGACGACAAGATCGAGGCGGTCGAGTCTCAGCTTCAGAATGTGTTCGACATACGCTTTGCATTCAACAAGTGGATTCTCGGGGAGGAGTTCTGCCAGTCGCTCGGTTTTTCTGATGACGAGCTTGACGACCCCAACTTCAATATGCTCAAGGCGCTCGGTGCTTCAGACGAGGACGCTGCAGCGACCAATGATTATGTCTGCGGTACCATGACGATCGAGGGAGCTCCCCACCTCAAGCTTGAGCATCTGCCTGTTTTTGACTGTGCCGGAACGTGTGGTGCAAAAGGGCAGCGGTACATCAGGCCGATGGCACATGTCCATATGATGTCAGCCGTGCAGCCGTTTGTGTCGGGGGCGATCTCGAAAACGGTCAACATGCCTGCTACGGCAACCATCAAAGAGATCGGCGATGTCTACTTTACCGCGTGGCAGCAGATGATCAAGGCTATTACTATCTACAGGGACGGCTCCAAGCTTTCCCAGCCGTTGAGCAATACCAGCTTCCAGGATCTCGATGAGGTGATCATGCTCGGCACAGAGGATGACCTCGATGAGACCAAAGGGCCCAAAGAGGTGCAGGAACATATCGTGGAACGCATATACCACCGTTCAGAGAGGCGCCTTCTGCCGAAGCGCCGGAAGGGATATATTCGTGAGGCTTACGTTGGTGGTCACAAGGTGTTTCTTCGTACAGGCGAATATGAAGATGGCGCCCTCGGTGAGATCTTTATCGATATGTACAAGGAAGGGGCGTCGTTCAAGGGACTGCTGAACTGCTTTGCCGTGCTTGCCTCAAAGGCGCTGCAGTATGGTATGCCGCTCGAGGAGCTGGTCGACAGTTTCACCTTTACCAGGTTCGAGCCTGCCGGTATGGTGCAGGGGCATAATGTGATAAGGAACGCAACTTCCATTCTCGATTACGTATTCCGCTCGATCGGGTACGATTACCTTGGACGGAAGGATTTCGTGCATGTCAAGGCGGTAGACGAAGTTCCTGAGTCCGGTAAAGGGGCGAAAGCGGACCATGCAGCTTCGAGTAATGGTGAGGTTATGGTTACTGGGACAGCCGAACCTACTACGGGGCATGACAAGCACGCATCGTATGCTGGCGGGGGAACTGCTGTTGCTGCGGCGGCTGATGCGAAAGTGATCCAGGCCAGGGTACAGGGGTATTCAGGAGAGCAGTGCGAGAACTGCGGTTCGATGAGGGTCAAGCAGAATGGAACCTGTATGGTATGCGAGGATTGCGGTATGACTACCGGTTGCTCGTAAGAGTACCCGGTAGTCAGGCTTGCTGGTGTGGCCGATACCCTGCTGCAGAATTGCTGAATGTGGTTGGCTGGAGGGTATTTCCTGCGATAAGGAACGATCGTGACGGATGGTGGCGCACGAGTTCATAATCGTGGGTTGCTACAATGACAGTAATGCCTTTGCTGTTTATTTTTTTCAGGTACTGCATAATCTCCAGGGATGTTTCAGGGTCGAGGTTTCCTGTGGGCTCGTCGGCCAGGATGGCGATGGGTTCACGGACCAGTGCCCGTGCGATAGCGACTCTCTGCTGTTCGCCTCCGGACAAGTCGAGAGGCATTTCTCCAGCAGCTTCTGTGAGCCCTACTTCCTGCAGGGCTTCTTCCACTCGTTTACGGATCAGCGCATTTTTCGTGTTCGTCACTTTGAGGACGAATGCGAGGTTGTCGTAAACACTGCGGTCTTCAAGGAGGCGGAAATCCTGGAAGACGATACCGAGTTTCCTTCGAAGATGCGGAATATGGCGTTTTTTGATGGTTTTCGAGCTGTAACCTCCAACAGTGACTTCTCCTTTCGATGGCAGGACCTGCATGTAGATTGCTTTAAGCAGTGTGGTTTTGCCGCTTCCGCTTTTTCCTGCAATGTAGACCAGTTCACCGGAGTCGACGGTAAAGTTGACGCTTTCAAGTACGGTTTTCTTTTTAAGCGTCAGTGCTGCGTTACTGAACGAGATCATGGGTGGTTCCTCCGGTTGTTGCGGTTGAGGGCGATACGGTCTGCAAGTTGTGCTGCACAGGTGAAGCTCTCAGGTGATGCTTTTCCGCTGCCAGCGATATCGAAACTCGTGCCATGGTCCGGCGAGGTTCTCACGATTGGCAGCCCGAGGGTAACGTTGACCCCGGTATCGAATGCCAGAACTTTGAAAGGCAGGAGGCCCTGGTCGTGGTACATTGCCAGTGTGACATCGAAGGAGGTGTAGCGCCTGGCTCCGAAGAATCCGTCTGCAGCGAACGGTCCCTGAATGTCGATATGTTCAGAGAGCTGTTCAATGGCTGGAATGAGGAAATCCTGTTCCTCTGTTCCCATAACGCCTCCGTCTGATGCATGGGGATTGAGCCCGAGAAGTGCGATGCGGGGATTCCTGATTGCGAAATCCTGCTGGAGCGACTGGTGGAGCCTGGTGACGAACGCTCCCATGTCCATATCGCGGATCAGTCCTGGTACGCTGGACAGGGGCTCGTGTATGGTTGCCAGGGCCACATTGAGCCCGGTTACGGGATCGTGGAAGAGCATGATCGGGCTTCCTGAGCCGCAGAGTCTCGCGATGTAGCCGGTATGGCCATTGTGGTGGCAGCCTGCAGCTGCAATTGCTTCCTTGTGGATCGGGGCGGTTACCATTGCGCTGCAGCTTCCTTCAAGGCAGAGTTCCACTGCTTTTGAAATCGCCGAGAGTGCTATGCGGCCTGAATCTGGGTCCACAGTGCCGGGGTTGGGCAGAGTGCAGGGTTCCTTGGTGCTCAGCACAGGCAGTATTCCCTCGGGCAGGCTGCAAGCTTCTGTCGGGGAGTGCACCTGCTGTAGGTGCACGTCGAGCCCGAGGAGCTTGTTATAATAGTTCAGTGCCTTGAATGAGCCGGTGACAAGTGGGCGTGAACCGGACCGGGAGATCCTCCTGAAGCTTTTCAGTATGATTTCCGGNCCGATGCCGTTCATGTCGCCTATGCTCCATGCGGTCAGTTGCATCAGAGTCGTTTGTAAGCGGTTGCAATTTTTTCGTCTTTNGCGATCCCCTTGAGGGCAAGCCAGAGGAACAGTGGCTCAGGGCAGATGACAAACAGTCCTGCTCCGGGAGCATGCTGGATCACGCTGTCTTGCATGGTTGCCTGGAGCCAGCTGTTGAGAAAGTGTGCCGCTGTGAGGCCTGTCAGGAGGTCAATGACAAAGAGCAGCATGGCTATGTTCGCCAGCAGCGCCTGCTGTTTTCGGTTCTTGAAGAGGAATATCGCTGTTAGTGCTATAAGAGCTGTAAGCGGCGAGAAGACGCTGGAAAGGTAGAGCGTGATGGTATGGACGATGCCAGCTTCGGCAACCGGAGCAAAATCGGAGAGCAGGATGGTTTCTCCTGCCGAGAAGTACCAGAATGGAAGAAACGAACTTGCAATGGCGAGAAGTGCCGTCAGGGCAAGGAACAGAGTTTGCAGTCGTGCCAGCATGATGGAATGCATGTTTGGAGTTGACGATCGGTCAGATTTGTAGAATATAAGAAATCAGCATGTAAGGCCCTGCTTCCAGCCGAGGAGTTCTCCGGTGATGTCCCTGGTTGCACCAAGCCGGTTCCTGACGTAGGTGGCGGCGAGAGTCCCCCGTTGTTGACGGAGATCCCCGTTGGTGAGAAGGTCGTCGAGGATGGATGCCAGTTCGCTGGTTGTGTTGAAGGTGGTTGCGGCACCTTCCTGCCGGAGTTCTTCCGCTTCAGGTGATTTTCGATGGTTGGGGCCGTAGATCAGCGGCAGGCCGTAGACGGCAGGTTCGAGGGTGTTGTGTACGTTGATGCCGAAACCACCACCTACATAGGCTATGGACGCGAGGGAGTAGAGCTCGACAAGGATGCCTATCGTGTCGATGATGAGGACGGCTGAGGCGGGGAGTCCCTCATTGATTTGCGAGAGCCTTCGTGAGTCAATGCCGTGCCGGGCGAGCAGCTGTTCGATCGAGGCTATTCTTGCTCCGGAAACGTCATGGGGGGCTATGACCAGGCATGCACTCTCCTTATGGGGTGCGAATGCCGGGATTATCCGTTCTTCATCGGGTTCCCAGGTGCTTCCTGCTACGATAGTCGTTCGGTTGGGGAGCCGCTGTCTGAGGTGTTCGACTGCTGAGCTGTTGCGGCTGCGGGCAAGAACCTGGTCGCATCTCGGGTCGCCTGATACTTTGGCTGTACCGAGCCCGAAGGCTGTTTCGAACCGTTTGCGATCATCTTCGGATACGGTGGAGATGCTATGGAACAGTGAGAATATTGCTTGGTAGAGGAGTTTGACCGGCATCCTGGTGTAGCTACTGTGTTCGTGCAGAACTGCAGCGGCAAGCAGGAGTCTTGCGCCATGGCGGCTGGCTTCGAGCAGGTGATTGAGCCATAGGTCGTAACGCATGACCATGACGGCATCGGGCTTGAGCAGGGTGATGAGTTTTTTTGCGTTGCGTGCTGTATCTGCCGGGTGGTAAAACACCAGGTCTGCATCAGGGTAGTCTTTGCGGAGACTGTAGCCTGAAACTGACTGGAACGAGACAGCTATCCTGCATTCCGGGCAGCGTTGCTTCAGTTCGGTGATGACAGGCCTTGCCTGCTCGAATTCTCCTGCAGATGCGGCATGTATCCAGATAGTGAACTGCTTTGCCTGCCCAGAGCCAAGTTGTTGTTCAAGTCTTTGCATGAGACTTTTTCGAACTGCAAAGAACTGACGGAGTTTCGGAGAGAAGAGGCTTGCCGCCTTTGCCAGCGCAAGAAGGGGGGGGAAGAGTGTCTTGTAAAGGGTAACGACTGGCTGCATGCACGGTTTTCATCGTGAGTTGAAAACTGAAGCTATCACCTTGTTGCAGAAATAACAAATCCTCCTCCTGTCGGATGGCGCGGGTGACGAAAGTTCTGGGTGAATCGTTATATTTTATAATAAAAAGGAATATGAGAGAACAAACGGGGGTATAGCAATGAAACCACATACCATTACCATGGTGGGGTTATTGTTTCTTGTGCTGCTTTTCGCAGCCTTGAACTGGCAGCTTTTTGCCCAATCGGGGGCTGTCAATTTTGTGCTGTATCGCGTAGAGGCTCCGCTGGGACTGATCATGCTCGCTATAGTTGGGATTATGAGTGTTCTCTACACATTTTTTATCGGGCGCCTGGAGCTGGCTTCGCTGCTCCAGGAACGAAAGCAGTCGAAGGCTCTCGAGGAAGCCAGGGATCTTGCTGCCAGGAGTGAAAAGAGCCGTATTACCGAACTTGAGGCGAACCTCGGTGGGCGTATAGATGCATGCAGCGGGAAATTCGACGCTCTGGAGCGGCAGACTGGCCAGTTGTTGGCGAGGTTCGATGAACTGGAAAAGGTGGTGGACCGCCTGGCGGCAAGATTTGACGAGGAGGGGGTCTACATTGTCCGCCAGCAGGAGGATGATGAGAAAAATAATTAGTGTTTCGCATGATTAATTCGTACCATGAATTCGCTCCATTGCCCCATGTAGAGGAGGAGCAGCCGCTCACTATGGTGCAGCGGAATGATGATATAACAGGAATACTATGACTATGACCAGAAATACCGAAGCTGAGACAAGTTTCCGGGAACTTGGGCTTGCCGCTCCGGTTATCGATGCCCTCGACCGTGTAGGGTATGAAACTCCTACTCCCATTCAGCGTAAAACCATCCCTCTTATACTCGAAGGCCGCGATGTGCTCGGACAGGCACAGACCGGAACGGGTAAGACTGCTGCATTTGCGCTTCCACTTCTTTCACGTATTGACCTGTCCCAGGCTTCTGTGCAGGTGCTGGTCCTTACTCCGACCAGGGAACTTGCCATACAGGTTGCAGAGGCTTTCCAGCGATATGCAGCAGCAATGCCGGACTTTCATGTGCTTCCGATCTACGGTGGCCAGGATTACACCGGTCAGCTCAAACGCCTTAAGCGAGGTGTGCATGTCGTTGTAGGTACTCCTGGCAGGGTAATCGATCATATCAAGCGGTCCTCGCTTCGTCTCGAGCACCTCCGTACGCTTGTTCTCGATGAGGCTGACGAGATGCTGCGCATGGGGTTTGTCGACGATGTGGAGTGGATCCTCGAGCAGACACCTGCAGGTCGCCAGGTTGCGTTGTTTTCGGCAACCATGCCTTCCGCAATCCTTCGTATAGCCCGCAAACATCTTGAAAATCCGGCGGAAATCACTATCGAGTCGAAAAGCTCGACGGTGGACGCTATTACCCAGCGGTACCTGCCGGTCAGTCCCCGTCACAAGATCGATGCCCTGACACGCATACTCGAGGCCGAGCCGTTTGACGGGATGATCATTTTTGTGAGGACGAAAACCCAGACTTCGGAGCTTGCCGAGAAACTTCGTGCCAGGGGATACGCTGCTGTTGCATTGAATGGTGATATGCCTCAGAACCAGCGGGAAAAGACGATTGGACAGCTGAAGACGTCGAAAATAAATATTATCATAGCTACCGATGTGGCGGCGCGTGGGCTCGATGTTGAGCGCATTACGCATGTGATCAATTACGATATTCCTTCCGATCCGGAGTCTTACGTGCATCGTATTGGCCGTACAGGTCGTGCGGGGCGTAACGGTGATGCCATACTGTTCGTGGCTTCCAGGGAAATGTCGATGCTGAAGACTATCGAAAAGGTCACCCGTCGTTCCGTTGACAGGATGGAGCTTCCTTCGGTCGAAGAGATCAATGACAAGAGGATCGCGGCATTCAAGCAGGAGATCAGTGATGTGATCGATACAGAGGACCTGGAGTCACATCTCGAGCTTCTGGCTGGCTATTGCCGTGAGCACGATGTCGAACCCCTCGAGGTTGCTGCTGCCCTTGCAGCTTTGCTGCAGAATCGGCAGCCACTGCTTGCCGAGCCTATTCCCGAGGCTCCACCTGCACGTGCTTTCCGTGAGAAGTCCGGGCCAAAAGAACGCAGGAATACCGGTGAGAGAAGGCGGGAGTTCGGGCCTGCGCCTGCAGGGAGGGATGTCTATCGCATTGAAGTGGGCAGTGAGCACGGAGTCAAGCCGGGAAACATTGCCGGGGCGATTCTTAATGAAGTGGGCCTTGTTCCGGGTGATGTCGGGCAGATATCGATCAATGACGAGTACAGTACCGTCGAGCTTCCTGAAGGAATGCCTAAGGATGTGTTCACGCATCTCAAGCGGGTTTGGGTGTGTGGCCGTCAGCTCAATATCTCGTTGATGGGCGGGCGTCGGGATGATGGTGGACGTTCATATTCGAAGCCTTCGAAAAAACGTTCTGCTGCGCCCAGGCCAGCCATAGGTAAAACAAAGAAACGCAGGAAAAACCGTTAGGGGAGGGGGGTAAGGCCCTATGTATTCCGCAGAGCATCTTGTCCCGATCATACAGACTGCAGTAGGCCCCGTCATCCTCATTTCAGGGCAGGGCCTGCTGCTCCTTACCATGACCAACCGTCTCGGACGTATCATAGATCGCTCCCGGTCGCTCTCGTGTGGTATGGAGTCACTTGGCTCGGTACCGCGTGAACGGGTGGCCCAGGAAATCGATATACTCTGGAAACGGGGACGGCTCATCCGTTCGGCTATCATGCTTGCTTCGTTCAGTTGCCTGTTTGCCGCCTTTCTTGTGATTCTCCTCTTTCTGTCACCGCTTGTCGCTCTTGAGCTTCCCTACCTGATATCATTTTTCTTCATTATGAGCATGATTTCCCTGATTTTGTCATTGTTGTTTTTCCTGTTCGATATCCAGAGTTCGTTGTCCGCATTGCGTATAGAGCTGGACGGTCATTGTGAAAACAGTCAGGGAGGTGCACAATGAAATCTGCACTGGAGTGTATTCCCTGTTTCATGCACCAGGCACTTCGTGCCGGCAGAATGGCTACGGCTGACGAGAAGTTGCAGAAAAGAGTGCTCGATGCTGCCGGAGCCATGGTCAGCGGGATTTCGCTGGAGATGACCCCGCCGCAGATTGGTGAACGTCTCTATCGTGAGATTCGTGAGATTACCGGTATCCAGGATCCCTACCGTGCGGTGAAGGATCGTGATATAGCTGAGGCACTGGCGTTTATGCCCGAATTACGGGGGTTGCTCGAGGCGTCTGAAGATCGCCTGGTCGGGGCGGTGCGGCTCGCTATTGCCGGAAATGTGATCGATCATGGTGTGCAGCGCCAGTACGATATGCGCTCAGCAGTAGAGGCAGTGATGCAGCAGCCGTTCGCACTCTGTGATTTCGAGGCGTTTCTCGAGCGTCTTGACAGAACTCCGTTTGTGCTCTATCTTGGAGATAATGCCGGGGAGTCGGTATTTGACAGTCTGCTTATCGAGGCGCTTCAGAAGCCGGTTATCTATGTTGTCCGTGATAATCCTGTTATCAATGATGTCATCTATGCTGATGCTGTAGCTTCAGGAATTGGTGAGGTTGCCGAGAAGATTATCAGTTCGGGATCAGGTGCTCCGGGTACGTTACTCAACCGCTGTTCCCGGGAGTTTATGGAGCTGTTCGGGGAAACTTCACTTGTTATCAGTAAAGGCCAGGGGAATTATGAGGCGCTTTCTGACTGCGGCGAACACATCTTTTTCCTTCTTCGTGCCAAGTGTCCGGTAATTGCGGAACATCTGGGGGTAGCGGTGGACGATATCGTGCTGAAGCAGGGAACGTAAGGTCGATGTCGGACCATGCGGTGTGCGTGAGGCTCTAACAAGAAGAGAGAGGAGGCATATGGAACTGCAGTTTTATGGTGCGACAGAGCGGGTGACGGGTTCTTGTCATATTCTCAAAGTTCAGGGAAGATGTTTCCTGCTCGATTGCGGTCTGATCCAGGGCCTTCCTGAAGAGGAGGCACTGAACCGTTCCCGGTTTCCTTTCGATCCGGCAGAGGTTGATGCAGTCATTCTTTCACACGGTCATATCGATCATTCAGGCAGGTTGCCGCTCCTGGTGAGGGAGGGGTTTTCCGGGCCGATTTACGTCCAGCGAGCTACGCGTGACCTTGCCCTTGTCCTGCTGCAGGATTCTGCCCGCCTCGCTGAGCAGGATGTACGCTACAGGAACAGGCATGCCGAACGGGAAGGCCTCGCTCCTGTCGAGCCGCTCTCTACTGTTGAAGATGCCATTACCACAGTAAACCTCATGCAGCCCCTTTCATACGATGAGCGCCATAGCGCAGGGCCTGGCGTGGAGTTCTGTTTCCGTGACGCGGGCCATATTCTCGGGTCTGCGATTGTGGAACTCTGGCTCGAGGAGGACGCAAGGCGCCATAAGCTTGTCTACAGTGGTGATCTCGGGCAGTTCGATTCACCTATCCTGAGGGACCCTGTTTTTCTTTCTGCAGCAGATACGGTCATCATTGAAAGTACCTATGGTGATCGGCAGCACAAGCCGATGCAGGAAACACTCGATGAACTTGGTGGGATTATCCGTTCTGCACGACAGGGCGGGGGGAATATTCTCATTCCTGCATTTGCGATAGGTAGGAGCCAGGAGCTGCTCTACCTCTTCGGGATGCATTTCGATGCATGGCAACTCGATGGGTGGAGGATGTTTCTCGACAGTCCGATGGCAATAGAAGCTACCGCGATCTACTGGGAATATCCGGAGCTGTACGATGAGGATGCGGCCATTGCTTACCGGGAGGCTCGGGAAGTGTTTGGCCGTCTTGACCTTACCCTTACCCGAAAGGTGGAGCAGTCGATGAAGATCAACGACATCGAGAGTGGAGCAATTATCATCGCTGGTAGCGGTATGTGTAACGGGGGAAGAATTCTCTACCACCTCAAGCGGAATATCGAGCGTCCTGAGTGTCATCTGCTCTTTACCGGTTACCAGGCTGAAGGTACACTTGGGCGTGCTATTGTCGAAGGGCGCAAATCGGTCAGGATACATGGTCGAGACTACATGGTACGTGCAGCTGTCCATACGATAGGCGGGATGTCTGCGCATGGTGATTGTAACGATATGCTTCGCTGGGCAGAGGCATTCAGACCTGCCCCGGATTTCTACGTTGTACATGGTGATGAGCAGCCAAAACAGGCATTTGCCGCTATGTTGAGGGAGCGGCTTGGGGCTGAGGTGCATATTCCCGCCGCAGGGGAGAGCATCGAGCTTGGCTGAAACTCCTTGAGCAATGAGGATGGTATGCAGCTGCGGTTGCCCTGCATGGCTTGGAAGACAGGATGCTGTCAGCCTCGTGGATGAAAGGTTTTATGGACTTCCTTGAGGAATTTCCTGTCTACATGGGTGTAGATCTGGGTTGCCATGATCGAGCTGTGCCCCAGCATTTCCTGGACGGCCCTGAGGTCTGCGCCGCCTTCAAGCAGATGAGTTGCAAAGGTGTGGCGCAGGGTATGCGGGCTTACGGGTTTGACAATGCCGGCAGCAACGCTGTAGTCACGTACGATATTGAAGATACCCATGCGGGAGAGTTTTTTGCCGCGGCTGTTGAGGAAGAGGTGGTCCTGGGCTTGCGGTCCGGCAAGGAGCGGTCGTGCTTCCTGCTGGTAGCGGTGTATCCACTTGACTGCTGATGAGCCGACTGGAACGAGCCGTTCTTTTGACCCTTTCCCGAAAATTCTTATGAATCCTTCTTCGAAGTAACAGTTCAGCTGGGTTGTTTCGCAGAGTTCCGTTACTCTGGCTCCCGTGGCGTAAAGGAATTCGAGGAGAGCCTTGTCGCGTAGCCATTGCTTTGGCTGCGGCTGAAAGTTCAACGGGGCTTCAAGCAGCCTGAACACTTCGTCGTGTGTGAGAGATTCAGGCAGTTTTCCCGGAAGCTTTGGTTGACGGATGTCGGTCGAGGGATTGTTGCGGCCCTGTTTTTCTGCAGCAAGAAACTTGTGCAGGGAGCGGATAGCTGAAATGTTGCGGGCGAGGGATCGCGCTTCAAGTCCGGTTTTGCTCAGTTCCCTGAGAAATGCCCTGATATCTTCCGGGTTGATATCGTCTGTAGTCGTTCCTTTTTCCTGCATCCAGCAGAGGTATCGATGGAGGTCGTTGGTATAGGAGTTCTTTGTGTTGGGCGAGAAGTTCCTTTCCAGCGTCAGGTAGTTGATAAAGGCATCCAGCTGGCCTTTGCCTGGTTGATCGAGCATTGTCATCAGGCATGCTTTTCCAGGCGTTGCGCGAACCCTCCGTCAAAGCCTGTGCGGTTACCCTGGAGCGTCAGGCAGGCACCGGGTTCTCCCGGTATCGGGGTGAATGCTTCAGGCAGGCCTGCCGGCAGAGGAGCGCGGGTGAATTCCGGATGGTTGTCGAGGAATCGCTGTACCTGTTGGCTGTTTTCCTCCTGTTCGATAGAACAGGTGGCATAGACAAGGATGCCTCCGTCACTGAGGATTTCGGCTGCGTGGTCCAGCAACCGGGCCTGGAGTGCGCAGAGCTCCCGGATTTTTTCGGGTGAAAGCCTCCAGCGGAGTTCCGGTTTCCCTCCCAGCACGCCTGTGCCACTGCAGGGAACGTCGAGAAGGATTTTATGGACTGGTTTCGGGGGAACGTAGCTACAGGCATCTGCTGCTGCAGTCGTGAGGTTGCGGAGGCCGACGATCTCTGCTCGCCGTGCAATCCGTTCGCATTTGTTGGGGTAGAGGTCCAGGGCGATGATGTTGCCTGTGTTCTCCATGAGTTCACCCATGCAGGTCGATTTGCCGCCCGGGGCAGCACACAGGTCAAGAATTGTCTCATTTTTCTGCGGCTCGAGCAGCAGGCAGGGCAGGGCCTGCGTAGGATTTTGCACCGTCAGCAGGCCGAGGTGTATAAATGGTTCACAGGCGTGGAAGTCGGAGGTGAGAAGATAGTGTTCCATGTCTGTTTCCTTCCATTCAACCCGGGCATCATGCAGTGCCTTGCGCATGGTTTGAGGATCGGTTTTCAGTCGATTGATGCGCAGGCCGATAAGGGGCGGAGTGTTGTTTGCCCTGCAGAGCTGTTCTGTCTTCTCTTTGCCGAACCGTTCGTTCCAGCGTTCGAGTAGCCAGGCTGGGTGGGAGAGATCGGCGGCAGCGCGTTCTGCTTCAGGGAGCTGCTGGAGCATGTCTTCCCATGCACCGGATGTTTCCGGCGCAGCCCTGCGCAGCACTCCGTTGGCTATTCGTGAGATGTGGTGTCCTTTGTATTTCCGTGCAAGCTTGACGCATTCGCTGACGGCTGCCCAGTCGGGGATCTTGTCGAGGAAATGCATCTGGTAGATGCCGATGCGCAGGATAGCGCGTAGCTGGGGGGCGCTTTTTTCAAGATTGTGGTGGTAGACGCTCCTGATGATCACATCTATTTTTCCCTGCCATCTCAAGACGCCGTTAAGCAGTTCTGTCGCAAGTGCCCGTTCGCGTTTCGGCGGGTTATGCTGTGTAAAATAGTGGTTGAGTGCCTGCTCCGATTTCATATTGCGCCGTTCGACGTCCATGAGGGTGAGGAGGGCTATTTCGCGAGCTTTCATAGGCTTCGGGCAGAGTGTTCGTTGTCGTCGATATGTTTGTAAAATAACAATCTCTATCGTAGATTGATGAAACCAGTGATGTTCTTTCGGCAAAAGAAGTTATTTTTACGCTGTCATCCAGAAAGGTGGAGGGACTGGCCCTGAGAAGCCTTGGCAACCGTCACGTTATCGTGAGCGGTGCCAATTCCAACCCGGACCGCAGGAACGGGAAAAGATGATGGTATGTGCTCTGCAGACGTACGTACTTACACCTTTTTTCCTTTTTCCGTTTTCTTTCCAGAATCGGACCTGCCTGGACGATAGCCTCAAAGTTCCCTTTATCGTTCACCATGCCTACTACTACACAGCTTCGTTTCGAGACACTTCAGGTGCATGCCGGACATGAACCTGATGCACAAACCCGTTCCCGGGCAGTGCCGATTTACCAGACGACCTCCTACGTGTTTGAAAATGCCGAGCACGGGGCAGATCTTTTTGCCCTGAAGGAGCCTGGCAATATCTATACCCGGTTGATGAACCCTACGACAGAGGTGCTCGAGAAGAGGCTGGCTGCACTCGAGGGGGGGGCGGCCGGTTTAGCTGTAGCAAGCGGTCATTCAGCTCAGTTTATCGCACTGGCAACCCTCTGTGGCTCCGGCGACAGTATAGTTTCTTCTCCGTTCCTCTATGGCGGGACCTATAACCAGTTCAAGGTGGCGTTCGACCGTCTCGGGATCGATGTGAGGTTTACTGAAGATCTGGATCCGGCCTCTTTTGCGTCACTTGTTGACGCATCAACCAAGGCTATCTATCTCGAGTCGATCGGTAATCCGGCGTTTCATGTTCCGGATTTCGATGCACTGGCTGCTATTGCCCATGAGCACGGGATTCCTCTTATTGTCGACAATACGTTCGGGTGTGCTGGTTATCTTTGTCGTCCTCTGGACCATGGGGCTGATATTGTTGTGGCTTCTGCAACCAAGTGGATCGGAGGGCACGGGACGTCGATGGGGGGGATCATTATCGACAGTGGCAGGTTCGACTGGATGAATGGGAAGTTTCCCCGTCTTTCCGAGCCTTCTCCCGGGTATCACGGGCTTTGCTTCGGGGAGTCGTTCGGAACCCTTGCATTTATTACCAGCGCCAGGGTTGAAACACTCAGGGATTTCGGACCGGCCATCAGCCCGTTCAACTCATTCATGCTGTTACAGGGCCTCGAGACGCTTTCGCTTCGGGTGCAACGTCACCTTGACAATACCATGGCCCTTGCTCTCTGGCTCGATGAACATCCTGCTGTCGGCTGGGTGAATTATCCGGGACTTTCCAGCCACCCTACGCACGCAATGGCGGGCAAGTACCTGAGGAACGGATCCGGTTGCGTCCTGACATTCGGCCTCAAGGCGGGATATGAGGGGGCGAAACGCTGCATAGACAGTCTCAGACTGGCCAGTCACCTGGCTAATGTGGGGGATGCAAAGACCCTTGTGATTCACCCGGCCTCGACCACCCATCAGCAGCTTTCCGGGGAAGAGCAACTGGCGGCCGGGGTACGTTCCGATATGATCAGGGTTTCGGTTGGGATCGAGCATATCGATGATATTCGGGACGATTTTGAGCAGGCATTTTCAACACTGTAGTGGCTTGACATGGAGTATATCGATACTATATCCGAACATACAGGCTTTTTTGTTTCTCGTCTTCCGTTTCCACTTGAACTTGGCGGAGAGCTTCCGGAAGTCACTGTGGCTTACCGGACATGGGGGACCTTGTCGGCAAAACGGGATAACATCGTACTTATCTGCCATGCGCTGACGGGCTCTGCCGATGCCGATGAGTGGTGGAGTGGGATGTTTGGTGAGGGCAGGGCGTTCGATCCTTCCCGTGATTTCATTATCTGTTCCAATGTGCTGGGCAGTTGCTATGGCACAACCGGGCCTCTTTCCCGAAATCCCCGGACTGGGCGCCATTATGGGCCCGATTTTCCTTCGGTGACGATACGGGATATGGTACGTCTCCAGAAGCTCCTGCTCGATGCTCTTGGCATACAGGAACTCCGGATGGTTGTCGGTGCTTCGCTTGGAGGGATGCAGGTACTTGAATGGGGTGCACTCTACCCGGAGATGGTTGGAGGGTTGGTGCCAATGGGGGCATCCGGGCGTCATTCTGCCTGGTGCATTGCTCAGAGCGAGGCGCAGCGGCAGGCTATCATGGCTGACGGGGACTGGAGCGATGGATGGTACGATCCGGCCAGCCAGCCAGCCAGGGGACTCGCTGCAGCAAGGATGATGGCGATGTGTTCCTACAGGAGTTTCGGGAATTTCCAGGATCGGTTCGCTCGCCAGAGGAAGGATGATGGCGACCTGTTCGAAGTTGAGAGTTACCTGCATTACCAGGGCAGGAAGTTGGTCAGCAGGTTCGACGCCAATACCTATATTACGCTGACCAAGGCGATGGATCGTCATGATCTTGGTTGGGGCAGGGGCGACTATGCTGCTGTCCTGGAAAAGTTCACTATGCCTGTGGCAGTGCTTTCAATCGTATCGGATGTGCTGTATCCGAAGGAGGAGCAGGAGGAACTTGCCAGGCTTATTCCAGGTGCTGCCATCGAGTACATGCACGAGCCTTATGGCCATGATGCTTTCCTGATATCTACCGATACCGTCAGTCGCGTGGTTTCAGAGTTCAGCAAGCGAATGGCAGGGAGCATGCCTGCTGCCTGATGCGGGGTTTTTCGGCCCACCAGCAGCGCATGTCCTGTAGTGGGCCGAGGGTGATGTACCTCAGTCTATGATGCTGAAGCCGGTATAGGATTGCAACACATCGGGGACGCGTATGGTCCCGTCAGGGTTCTGGTAGTTTTCCAGCAGTGCTACCATGAGGCGCGAGGTTGCAAGGCCGGACCCGTTAAGAGTATGGACATACAGTGGTTTGCCTCCTCCTTCTGGTTTGAACCGAATGTTCCCCCTCCTGGCCTGGTAGTCTTCGAAATTGGAACAGCTGGATGCTTCGAGGAATTTCTGCTCTCCTGGGGCCCATACTTCTATGTCGTAGCACTTGGTCGCATTTGCACTGATATCCCCGCTGCAGAGCAGTAGCACCCTGTAGGGGATGTCGAGAGCCTCGAGGACCGATTCGGCATGATTGAGGATCTTTTCAAGCTCGTCATACGAACTTTCTGGAGATGCGTAGCGTACGAGTTCCACCTTGTTGAACTGGTGAACCCTGAGAAAGCCCCTGGTATCTTTACCATAGCTGCCGGCTTCCCTTCGAAAACAGGGGGTATAGGCCGTATACGCTACCGGTAGGTCTTCACCCCTGAGCATCTCGCCTCGGTGCATGTTGGTGACGGGTACCTCTGCCGTTGGTATGGCGTAGAGGCTGTCTTCCTGCATGTGGTAGACCTGGTCGGCGAATTTCGGCCATTGCCCGGTGGCCCGGAGCGATTCCTGGTTGACAAAGAGGGGAGGTAACAGCTCTGTATAGCCATGTTGTTCAGTATGCAGGTCCAGCATAAAGTTGATCAGGGCCCGTTCCAGTCGGGCTCCTTTTCCCTTGTAGACAGGAAAACCTGCTCCGGTGATTTTTGCCCCCCGTTCAAAGTCGAGGATATCGAGTTCCCTGCCGAGTTCAAGGTGGGTTTTGAGCTGGAAGTCAGGGCTTTCAGTCGCTGCAGCCATGGGTTTATGCACCACATTGTCTGCTGCGGATGTGCCTGCCGGAACATCGTCGTGAAGTATGTTGGGCAGTGCGAGCAGGAGTGCTTCCATCTCTGTTTCTGCTGCCTTGAGTTCTTCATCCATTCGGGCGATGTTTTCAGCGACATCCTTCATTTCACCTATGAGCTCTTCGGCGGAACCCTGGCCTGAACGCTTGATGACGGCAATCTCTTTTGAGACGCGGTTACGAATGGCTTTTTGTGCATCAGTTTCCTGCACAAGCCGGCGCCTCTCCCTGTCGAGTTCAAGTACCCGCTCCAGTTTTGCTTTGTCTTCCGGTTGCTGTCTAAGTTCAAGCACCAGGGCAATTTTTTCGGGATCCTGGCGAATGAGATTGATATCGAGCATAATGGTCTGGTGTGGTTAGGCGTTCAAGGCGGCTTTGACAAATTCCTGTACTTTCTGGCCATCAGCCTTGCCTTTGAGCTCTTTCATGGCTGCGCCCATGACTTTTCCCATCTCTTTCATGGATGCTGCTCCGGTACGTGCGATAATTGCATCCACTGCGGCTTTTGTTTCCTCATCACTCATCTGTGCGGGAAGGTAGGTTTCGAGCACGGCAAGTTCAGTGGCTTCGGTTTCGGCCAGTTCGGGTCTGCCGGCATCGCGGTACTGGGCTATGGAGTCTTTGCGTTTTTTTGCAAGACTCATGACCACTTCCAGTTCCTGTTCTGCGGTAAGTTCGGCTTTCCCGCCTACTCGGATCGAGACCTCTTTTTCAAGCAGTGCGGCCCTTATGGATCGGATGGCATTGAGGCGGTTTTTGTCACCGTCTTTCATGGCGGTTTTGAGGTCTTCGGTAATGCGTGCTTTCAAGCTCATGGTATATGCGGTAGAGTTAATGATTATGTGGTAATGTCGCCGCCTGTCGGGCGGAGGACCAGTTCCTCCACGACGGTTCGTGCCGGCTGGAGCCAGGCATCGACGACCGGTGTCGCAATATCTTCAGGTCTCATCATGACCTCCTGCATCGAGGAGGGAACGTCTCCCCACATAGGCGTCAATGCTGCACCAGGCATGACGTTGGTGATCCTGATACCCGATTTGCGCGCATAGAGACGGAGTGCTTCTACAAGTCCTTTCTGAGCAAACTTCGACATCGAATAGACCGTGGATGATGTGAAAGCCATCTCGGCTGCGATCGAGGTGATAAAGAATATATGGCCTGATCCCTGTTTTTCCATGATTGTATAGACGTCGCGGCTGAGATGAAATGTTCCTCTTGCGTTGACAGACATCATGTAGTCGAAGTCATCGAGCGTTAGTTCACTGAGGGGTTTGAACCTTCCAACGCCAGCGTTGTTGATAAGGCAATCAATGCGTCCGAATCGCTCCATGGTGAAGGCGATGAGCCTTTCGACATCGTCCGGGTTGGCGATATCGGCCCTGCAGGTTTCCACGGCTATGCCGGTCTTCCTGCATGCTTCAGCCAGGCTTTCCAGGTCTTCGGGAGTTCTGGAGGAGAGCACCAGTGTGCACGGCTGGCTTACTTGTGCTTTCGATCGACTTGCGAACTCGAGCGCTATGGCCCGCCCGATGCCTTTACCGGCACCTGTGATCACTATAATCTTGTTCATGCGAAGTGAAGTTGCTGGATTATCTCGTGGGCATTGTTTTTCGATATGCATGATACGCATCCCTTTATTCTTATGAAAGGGTAGCTCTGAAAACTTGTGCATCAACCATTTTTTCGCCTTCTCGAACCCGTAATTGTTCGAAGTAATTATAGAGAAAAAATGCTTGTAATGTTGTTTCTGTCGTTAGATTTAACCTATATTTATGGTGTAATACGGTGATGCGGATTACGTTAAAGAGTTCAATTCTGTACTAATTTTTATGTGTACGAGATATGGCGATGACAAGTAAGGTCAAGTGGTTTGACGGCAAAAAGGGGTATGGTTTCATCCTCAATCCTGCTGGGGGAGAGGATATTTTTGTCCATTTTTCGTCAATTGTTTCCGATCAGAGTTTCAAGGTGCTTAACCAGGATGCTGACGTGGAGTTCGAGATGGATGAAACCCAGAAGGGGTTGCAGGCTAAAAATGTCAGGGAGTTGGCTGTGCAGGGGGCTGCAGGTGTTTCAGTTTCTGCACAAGGCAGCCAGGAATAAGTGTATTCCATTCTCTTGTTCTTTTCCTCCCTTGTACTACTATTCAGTAAAGAAGAGACTGTTCTCTGAAGCTGAAGTAGGCATCGTTGCCGATGATGACATGATCAAGCAGTTCTATCTGCAGGAGTTTTCCGGCTTCCTGCAGGATAGTAGTTACCTGCTTGTCGGCATTGCTGGGTTCAACATCCCCTGAAGGGTGGTTATGCACCACAATGATAGCATGACAGCTTTCCCTGATGGCTGGCTTGAACACCTCTCTTGGATGAATAAGGGAGGCGTTAAGTGTGCCGACAGAGACCTGTTCGTGCCGCAGTATCTGGTTCTTTGTGTTAAGCAACAGGACAAAGAGGTGCTCGCGTAAGGGGTCGGGGACCCTGCCCTGCATGAATTCGTACACATCTCTGGCGGCCCTGATTTTCATGTTGGTGTTCCGCCGCTGGTGGAGCCTGTTATGCAGTTCGAACAGGGCTTTGATCTGCATTGCTTTAGCAGGTCCTATCCCTCGAATTTCCTGGAGTTCCCGGAGTGAGAGCAGGGCTAGCTTTTCAAGTCCATGCAGGCTCATGAGCTCCCGGCATGTATCAAGAATATTGTGTTGCGGAGTACCGGTTTTCAGTATGATGGCAAGGAGTTCTGCCGAGCTCAGCGCGGCAGGGCCGACGCTGAGGAAACGTTCTCTTGGACGTTCTGCTGGATCGAGGTCATGTATACGCATGGCTTGTCGGGGAGTAGGGGAGATTATACCATGTACTTCTTAGTTACATTATAGTGAAATGGTATACCTGTTTCAAGCTTCGGCTTTCTCCCTGCAGCTGAAAAGGAAATAATTGAGGCTGTCACTGAGGGCCTGCAGGCTGGCATCGATGATGTTGGTCGAGACCCCTACGGTAGACCATGTGTTCTCGCCATTGCTGGTTTCAATCAGCACCCTTACCTTGGCACTTGTGCCTTTCCTTTCTTCGAGGACACGAACCTTGTAGTCAACAAGCCTGATGTTGCGGATTTCGGGGTAGAACGTCCTGAGTGCTTTTCGGAGTGCCTTGTCAAGTGCGTTGACTGGACCGTCACCATCTGCTGCGGTGAGCTCTATTTCGTCGTTGACTTCGACTTTGAGCAGTGCCTGGTCTACTGGCTCTCGGTTTTTGCCTGATTCGATATGTATCTTGGATTCAATGATCTCGAAGAACGGGTTGAACTGACCCATTTCCTGGCGCAGGAGAAGTTCGAACGATGCTTCGGCTACGTCGAACTGGAAGCCTTCATGCTCGAGTTTCTTGATTCTCGATACGATGGTCCTGAAGAGTTCCGCATTGTCTTCCGGAAGGGTAATGCCAAGTTCTCGGGCCTTGTAGCGGATGTTACTCTGCCCGGCAAGTTCTGACACAAGTACTCGCTGACGGTTTCCTACGGTTGTCGGGTCTATATGTTCATACAGGGCGCTTTCCTTGAGGACTGCACTTACATGTATGCCGCCCTTGTGGGCGAAGGCTGAACGGCCTACGAACGGAGCTTTTGTGTCTGGCGGCAGGTTGAGGATTTCGTAGACGAATTTGGACAGTGATGTCAGGTTTTTGAGCTGCAGCCTGTGGCAGAACCGTCCGTCCATTTTCAGGATGACATTCGGAATGATGCTGATGAGGTTCGCATTACCGCATCGTTCCCCTATGCCGTTTACCGTGCCCTGCACATGCATAGCTCCTGCCCTGAGTGCGGCAAGGCTGTTGGCTACGGCCAGTTCGCTGTCGTTGTGTGCATGTATGCCAAGAGGTATGGATGTGGACGCTGCTACCTCGGTGACGATTTCGTGGATTTCGTGAGGGAGGCTTCCGCCATTCGTATCGCACAGGATAAGACGGTCTGCTCCGGCTTCTTCGGCAGAGAGCAGCATGTTCATCGCAAATGCCGGGTTATCTTTGTATCCGTCAAAAAAATGTTCGGCATCGAAGAGTACTTCACGGCCTTCGTTTTTCAGTCTGGTAACGGATTGACGGATCAACTCGGCGTTTTCTTCATCACTGATGCCCAGACTCCTGTCAGAATGTGCTTTCCAGGTTTTGCCGAAAATAGTGATAACCGGAGTTTCCGAGTTGAGCAGACCGTTGAGGTTCGGGTCGTTCAGGATGTTATCGAGTTTACGTGCTGTTGAGCCAAAGGCTGCAAGGCACGCATTCCTGAAGTTGAGCTTTTTTGCTTTGGTGAAAAACTCTTCGTCTTTCGGGTTACTGCTTGGCCAGCCGCCTTCAATGTAGTCTGCACCGAACTCGTCTAGTTTTTCAGCAATGAGGAGCTTGTCCTGTACTGAAAGATTGATTTTTTCACCCTGTGTGCCATCACGAAGGGTAGTGTCGTAAAGTTCGACTGCGCGAGTGTTATCCATGTTTTCCTTTGCTGTGATCTCTTAACCCATGAGGTTTTCCTGCCTGGCATAAGCAAATATGCCTCCGGCTTCAACGATATTGAGTACATCGCCAAGCGGATTCAGCTTGTGCATTTTTCCCTGGGTAAGGTTTTCCAGGGTGTTGTTGGCAACATCTATCCTGAGCTCATCTCCGGTACGAACGGTGGCTGCAAGTTCTTCCTGTGTTTCATAAGGAACAACAAAGCCACCATCTACACAGTTGCGATAAAAAATTCTGGCATAGGATTCGGCGACGATCGCTTTTGCTCCTGCAACCTGGAGGGAGAAGGGAGCGTGTTCCCTCGACGAGCCGCAGCCGAAGTTCGGTCCTGCGATAATGATCGAATAGTCCGATTCGAACTTGTTGTCCTGCACAAACGGGATGTTTCCTTCCGGAAGGCCTGCTTCGGCAGGGGGGACACCCGACAAGGCGTACTTGCCGTAAAGTTTTACCTCTTCAGGATTTGAGAGGCTGTAGACCAGGTGCTCTGCCGGGATGATCTGGTCGGTATCTATATTCCGTCCGAGGACATATGCTTTTCCCTGTATGATGGTATCCATAGTCGTAATATGCTTGCTGTTGCTAGTGTTTCTGTTGCCTCCTCAGCTGAGGAACTCCCTTGGGTCTGTCAGTTTGCCGGTGATGGCCGATGCCGCAGCTGTAAGCGGTGAGGCAAGGTAGACGCCGGCTTTCTTACTGCCCATTCGTCCGGGGAAGTTCCTGTTGGTGGTCGAAACAACCAGGTCGTTGTCTTCCGAGCGGCCGAAGGTGTCTGAAGGTCCGCCAAGGCATGCTGCGCATGAAGGCTGGGCAATGGTACAGCCCGCGTCTTCGAGGATTCTGCGGACAGAGATACCCTCGATCATCTCCGTTTCGAGGCTTTGGGCTACGTTGACTGTTGCCGGTACAATGTTGGTCGGGATGGAGACCTGGTGTCCCTTGAGCAGTTTTGCAGCCATAACGAAGTCAGTGAGCTTGCCGCCGGTGCATGATCCGATATAGGACTTGGTGATTTTTGTCCCTTTCAGGCTACGGACGGTTGCGCGGTTGTCGGGACTGTGCGGCTGGGCTACGACAGGCTCGAGTTCCTTGACGTTGTACCGGTAGATACTATGGTACTCTGCATCGGGATCGCTGGTGAAGATTTCGTACGGCTTGTCGGTACGTTCACGAACATAAGCTTCGGTTACCTCGTCTGCAGCGATGATGCCGTTCATGCCCCCGGCCTCGATGGCCATGTTTGTCAGAGTCATACGTTCTTCGATAGGGAGGCTGAAGATGGTATCGCCATCGAATTCCATGGCACGGTAGGTCGCCCCGTCGGTACCGATATCACCCAGGATCTGGAGAATGAGGTCTTTTGCCATCATCCAGGGCGGCAGTTCACCTTCAAAGATGAATTTCATCGATTCAGGGACTTTTTCCCAGAGTTTACCTGTGCCGAGGATGAATGCTGCATCGGTATTCCCGATCCCGGTGCCGAACATGCCGAATGCACCTGAGGTGCAGGTGTGCGAGTCGGTACCGAACAGGACAGTGCCTGGAAGATTGAATCCTTCCTGGGCAAGAGCTACATGGCAGACGCCTTTGTAGCGCTCTGTGCCGACATCGTAATAGTTTGGCAGGTGCTGTTCTTTTGCGAACTGCCTCAGAAGGTCTATGTTTCGATGCGCGTGCTCGTTTTGGGTGAAGATGTAGTGGTCCGGGAGAACAACGATTTTTTCGGGGTCCCAAACTTTGGCATCCGGTCCGAATTTCTCTTTGAAGATGTCGAATGTAGGGGGGCCGCAGACATCATGGGTAAGGAGGACGTCGACGTTGAGCCAGACATTTTCGCCTGCGTCCACAAATTTGCGGTTCGCTGCTCTGGCAAGGATTTTCTGGGTTATCGTTTGTGCCATGTTCTGTTAGATTCCGTTGTCTATGGATGTTGTGATGTTCTGCCTGAGTGCGTCCTGCCTGAGGCTGAGAGCCTGGATGTAGGCTTTTGCACTGGCTTCGATGATATCTGTCGAAACACCTCTTCCGGTAAAGAACGCGTTCTTGTCGCGCAGTCGTACCGTGGCTTCTCCAAGCGCCTGGCGTCCGGCAGTTGTAGAGCGGACCGAGTAGGAGTTGAGCAGCGATGACTCGAGTTTCATTGCCCGTTCTATCGCTCTGAAGCATGCGTCGACCGGGCCGTCTCCTGTCGATGACTCTTCATAGGTTCCATCTGGCGTTTTGATACGGATCGTTGCCGTGGGAATGGATGATGTGCCGCTGTTGATATGCAGGTAGTCCAGCTCGATCGGTTCGGCTGTTTTCTGCATTTCATCACCCATCAGTACCCTGAGGTCGTCGTCATAGATCTCTTTTTTCTTGTCTGCAAGGTTGAGGAACCTCTGGTAAACGTTCTCGAGCTCCTGTGCTTCGAGCTTATAGCCAAGAGCGGCAAGGCGTGACTGGAGACCGTGTTTGCCAGAGTGGCGGCCGAGTACGATATGGGTTTCAGGTACGCCGACCGATTGCGGGGTCATGACTTCATACGTCTGGCGGTTCTTGAGCATGCCGTCCTGGTGAATGCCTGATTCATGGGCGAATGCATTGTCGCCAACTATTGCCTTGTTTGGCTGGACGATCATGCCGGTGAATGAGGAGACCATCCTGCTGGTATTGTAGATCTCTTCAGTCACGATATCCGTGGCGAAGTTGTGCAGGTCACTGCGGACCTTGAGGGCCATGACGACCTCTTCAAGGGAGGCGTTACCGGCTCGTTCACCTATGCCGTTGATCGAGCATTCTACCTGCCTGGCACCATTTTCGACAGCACTGAGCGAGTTGGCTACCGCGAGACCCAGGTCGTTGTGGCAGTGGACGCTGATGATAGCATCGGCGATATTGGGAACGTGCTGGCGGAGATTCCGGATTCGCTGGCCGAACTCCGATGGCCAGGTGTAGCCTGTCGTATCGGGAATGTTGACGCAGGTTGCCCCGGCTTCGATGACAGCCGATATGATTTCGGCAAGATATGTCTGATTGGTACGTCCGGCGTCTTCTGCCGAGAATTCGATATCCTGGCAGAACGATTTTGCCATGGTGACAGCATCGACAGCCATCCTGAGGATGGTAGCCTGTTTTTCAGCCAGTGTCTTTCCATAACGGTCATGTCCGAACTTGCCCAGGATATGGATGTCGGATGTGCTTATGAAGGTATGGATCCTGGGATGGCGTGCCTGACTGAGTGCTTTGGCAGCGCTTTGGATGTCCCCCTCTGTCGCGCGGCAGAGCGCAGCGACGGTTTTGCCGGATTCCGCACTGATCCGGTTGACTGCTTCGAACTGCAGCGGCGAAGAGGCCGGAAAACCGGCCTCTATGACATCTACGTTGAGTTTTTCGAGTTGTCGTGCAATTTCGACCTTCTCCTGTATATTCAGGGACGCCCCGGGGGACTGTTCTCCGTCACGGAGGGTGGTGTCGAATATATGTACCTTCTCTTTTTCGGTCATTGCCGTCATCCGGTTAGAGTGCCTTGAGATTGGCAACGATGGCTTCGGTCATTTCCGTAGTGGAGACAATGGTATCTCCAGCTTTGGCAATGTCAGCCGTACGGAAACCTTGTGCCAGTGCCGATTCGATTGCTGCATAGATTTCATCTGAGACGTTTTTCATGCAGAAGCTGTGTTCGAACATCATGGCTACCGAGGCTATCGTAGCGATCGGATTTGCCTTGTTCTGTCCGGCTATATCTGGAGCGCTGCCGTGGATCGGTTCGTACATGGCATGTGCGCTGCCGATGCTTGCAGACGGAAGCATGCCCAGGCTGCCGGTGATCATGCCGGAAATATCACTGAGGATGTCGCCGAAGAGGTTCTTGGTGACGATAACGTCGAACTGTTTCGGGTCGCGCACGATCTGCATGGCTGCATTGTCTACGTACATGTCCTGCAGCTGCACTTCAGGATAGTCCTTGTGTACGTCATGGACGATATTGCGCCAGAACTGTGATGATTCGAGCACGTTTGCCTTGTCGATCGAGACGAGACGCTTCTGCCGTTTCATCGCGGCATCGAAGGCCAGGCGTGCAATGCGTTCTACTTCGTAATGCTCGTAGACCATGGTGTTCCATCCACGGTTGTCGTCGTATCCCCTGGGTTCACCGAAGTAGATGCCTCCTGTAAGCTCGCGGATGACCATGAAGTCTGTGCCACCAACTACATCGGCTTTGAGTGATGAGGCGTCGACAAGGGCATCGTAGACCTTTGCAGGGCGGAAGTTGGCGAACAGTTCGAGCTCTTTACGCAGCTTGAGCAGTGCGGCTTCGGGTTTCTTGTCGTGCGGAAGGTTTTCCCATTTGTGACCGCCTACCGCGCCAAGCAGAACGGCGTCGCATTTTTTACATGCGTCGAGGGTGTCTTCGGTCAGCATTTCGCCGTGTACATCGTAGGATGCACCTCCGAAAAGGTGCTCCTCGATGCTGATTTCCAGGTCATGTTTCGCTGCAAGTGTGTCTATGACCTCTAGTGCGCCGGCTACGACTTCCGGGCCGATGCCGTCGCCTGGTATCGATACAATTCTGAACATGCTTTCTCGGTTATTTTTTGATTAGCCAGCTCATCATACCCCTCAGTTTCTCACCGACTTTCTCGATCGGATGTTCGGTGTTGGAGGTGCGGAGTTTTTTGAGGTTCGGGTAGCCGGCATTGCATTCGTCGATGAACTCTTGAGCAAAGCTGCCGTCCTGAACTTCCTGGAGAATCTTTTTCATTTCTGCTTTGGCTGCCGAGGTGACCACACGTGGGCCACGGGTCATGCCACCATATTCAGCTGTGTCGCTGACAGAGTAGTTCATGCGTGACAGGCCGCCTTCGTAATAGAGGTCTACGATAAGTTTCAGTTCGTGCAGACATTCGAAGTATGCAAGTTCTTCGGGGTAGCCTGCCTCTACGAGGGTTTCGAAGCCTGCCTTGATCAGTTCTGCAGAGCCGCCACACAGGACAGCCTGTTCACCGAAAAGGTCGGTTTCTGTTTCGTCCTTGAAGTTGGTTTCGATAACACCTGCCTTGGTGCCGCCGATACCCTTTGCCCATGCGAGTGCCTGTTCCTTTGCTGTACCGGTATAGTCCTGGTGTACGGCGATAAGGCAGGGGACGCCATTGCCTTCCGTGTAGGTGCGGCGTACAAGGTGGCCCGGGCTTTTCGGGGCGATCATGATGACGTTGACCGTTTCAGGAGGTACGATCTGGTTGTAGTGGATATTGAAGCCATGACCGAACGCAAGGGTGTTGCCTTCAGCAAGGTTGGGAGCAATCTCGTTGTCGTATATGGTCTTCTGGTACTGGTCCGGAAGAAGCACCATGACGATGTCTGCCCATTTGACGGCATCGGCAACAGTATTGACCTCAAGGCCAGCCTCACGGGCTTTTTTGCAGGAGGAACTATCAGGCCGAAGGCCTACGCAGACATTCAGGCCGCTTTCCATGAGGTTGAGCGCGTGGGCATGGCCCTGGCTGCCATAACCGAGAACGGCGATGTTTTTTCCCTGTAAATGCTTCAGATCGGCATCCTGTTCATAGTAAACATTCATGATCTCAATCTTTTATGTTGTTCGATATAGTTGGTTGGTAATTGTTTACTGGTCGCCACGATGCATGGCAACTGTCCCGGACCGGGCGATTTCCTTGATGCCGAACGGCCTGAACATGTCAATGGTTGTGTTGATTTTATCCGGCGTTCCGACGACCTCAATAGTAATGGATTTTTGTTTTATATCCACGACTTTTCCCTTAAAAACGTTGATCAGTTCAAAAATCTCATGCTGCGAGCTTTTGGAGAGTTTGAGGCTGATAACCAGCAGTTCCCTCGAGATATGCGGCTGGTGGGTCAGGTCTGTTACCTTGATGGTATCGACCAGCCTGTTGAGCTGTTTGAGGATCTGCCCTATGATCCTGTCATCCCCCCGGGTGATGATGGTCATTCTCGAGATTTCCTGGTCTTCGGTTTCACCGATGGAAATACTTTCGAGGTTGAACCCCCTGGCACTGAACATTGCCGCCACCCGGTTGAGGGTGCCGAATTTGTTCTCGACAAGTACGGATATTGTATGTTTCATGGCGGACTCTTGTTAAACCATTGTTTTTGGATTCAGACGGTCGAGAAGCATTTCGGATATCGATGCTCCGGCCGGGACCATGGGGAAGACCATGTCTTTCTTGATGACCTGGAATTCAACGAAAAAGGGACCGTCATTGTAGGCAAGGGCTTCCTGAATTGCCGCACGGGCTTCCTCGGGGTTTGTCGCTTTTCTGGCCTTGCAGCCGAACGCTTCTACGACGCGGACGAAGTCAGGGTTGCTGTCAGCCAGGTCGGTAAACGAGTATTTTTCCTGGTGGAACAGTTCCTGCCACTGCCGGACCATGCCGAGGAAGTGGTTGTTGAGCAGGAAGATTTTCAGGGGCAGCTTATAATAAGCTGCAGTGACCAGTTCCTGGATATTCATCATGAAACCGCCGTCGCCGCAGAAGAGTACATTGGGACGGGCTGTCGAGCCAATGGTGGCCCCAATGGCAGCCGGGAGACCGTAGCCCATGGTGCCGAGACCTCCGCTCGAGAGGATCGAACGGGGCTGGCGGAACTTGTAGTACTGTGTCGTCCACATCTGGTGCTGGCCGACATCTGTTGTGACAACTGCATTGCCTTCGGTCTGGCGGCTGACCTCTTCGATGACAAACTCGGTTTTCAGCGAGTTTTCATCAACACTGTAGGTGAGGGGACACTGGTGGCGCCACGCTTCGATTTCACCGAGCCATTCTGAACGGTCGGTCTTTGTTTTCGGAAGGTTGTCGATGATACCTTCGATGAACTTGAGGCTGTCACCCACAACCGGCAAGTCGACCTTGACGTTCTTGTCTATGTTGGTCGGGTCGATATCGTTGTGGATTTTAAAGGCATGTGTCGCAAACGTATCGGTTTTTCCGGTGACCCTGTCGTCAAATCTTGCACCTATTGCTATCAGGAGGTCGCAGTTGTTGACTGCCTGGTTTGCCCAGAACGTGCCGTGCATGCCGAGCATACCCATGCTGAGGGGGTGATCGCCGGGAAAGGCGCCGAGTCCCTGGAGGGTCATGGTGACGGGAATGTTCTGCTCTATGGCGAGTTTGCGCAGCGCTTCCGATGCTTCGGCCGAGATGACACCTCCTCCGACGTAGAGCAGGGGGCGTTTTGCTTTCGCTATGATTTTCGCGGCTTTGCGTACCTGGTTCTCATGGGGTTCGATTGTCGGTTTGAACCCGCGGATTTCAACGCTTTCCGGCCAGTTGAAGACACATTCCGAGTTCATGACGTCTTTCGGCAGGTCGACAAGGACAGGGCCCGGTCTGCCGTTGGTGGCCAGGTAGAATGCCTTGCGTATGGTTGTCGCAAGTTCCTTGACATCCTTGACAAGGAAGTTGTGCTTGGTTATCGGCCGGGTGATACCGACGATATCAGCTTCCTGGAAGGCGTCGTTGCCGATCATGGTGCTTGGCACCTGNCCGGTGAAGACGACCATTGGCGACGAATCCATGTAGGCATTAGTGATGCCGGTCACGGTATTNGTTGCGCCGGGGCCTGAAGTTACCAGGACGACTCCAGGCCGGCCTGTTGCCCGGGCATAGCCCTCAGCCATGTGTGCCGCGCCCTGCTCATGCCGGACGAGAATGTGGCGGATGTCGGTAACATCGTAGAGTGTTTCGTAGACTTTCAGCAATGCTCCGCCAGGGTAGCCGAAAATGGTATCCACCCCTTCACGTCGAAGACATTCGAAAAATATCTCTGAGCCGTTCATTGTTGAACCTGATGTAGACATAATAAGTCAGGGTGTTAAGGGTTTGTTGCAGGATTCTTGAGTATCGCACCTGTATTTGCAGATGTTACCAAAGCGGCGTACCTGGCAAGGTACCCCTTGGTCACTTTTGGTGTGAATGCCTCGAGTTTTTCAAGTCGGCTGGTGATGGTCTGGTCATCGAGATCGACGTTGATGGAGCGTTCGGGGATGTCTATAGTGACCATGTCTCCGTTCTCGATGGCGGCAATCGGGCCTTGGACTGCAGCTTCAGGCGACACATGTCCGACGCAGGCGCCTCGGGAACCCCCCGAAAAACGCCCGTCGGTGATCAGTGCGACTGAGTCGCCAAGGCCTCTGCCCATGATTGCACTGGTCGGTGAGAGCATTTCCGGCATACCAGGGCCGCCTTTGGGGCCTTCGTAGCGTATGATGACAACATCTCCTGCTACGACGTCACCTTCCATGATGCCCTCGATCGCATCATCCTGGCAATCGTACACTCTGGCCGGTCCGGTGTGTTTCATCATGGCAGGGCTGACGGCTCCTGTCTTGACTACGGAGCCAAGCGGGGCGATGTTGCCGTACAGAACAGCAAGACCGCCAGTTGCAGAATAGGGGGCGTTGATGGAACGGATAATGTTCCTGTCGAGTACTTCTGCGTCCGCAATATTTTCACCCAGCGTTTTGCCGGTGACGGTCGGGGCTGAAAGGTCCAGCAGGCCATCTATGCCGGAGAGTTCCTTGAGGATAGCGGAAATACCACCAGCCCTGTCGACATCCTCTATATGGACGTTGGGCGTTGCGGGGCTGACTTTGCAGATATACGGCGTTTTTGCCGAGAGGTCGTTGAGTTCCGAGAAGTCGAACTGGAGTTCTCCTTCGTTGGCAACGGCGAGGGTATGCAGGATGGTGTTGGTGCTGCCGCCCATAGCCAGGTCGAGTGCAAAGGCATTGAGCATCGAGCGTCGAGAGAGGATGTCGCGTGGTTTTATATCGTCGTTGACCAGGTTGATGATCTGTGCCGATGCTTTGCGAACCAGTTCCTTGCGCCTTGGATCGACAGCGAGAATCGTGCCGTTGCCGGGCAGGGCAAAACCAAGTGCTTCTGCAAGGCAGTTCATCGAGTTTGCCGTGAACATGCCTGAACATGAACCGCAGCCTGGACAGGCATGGGTTTCGATGTCTTCAAGTTCAGCGTCGGTGATAGAACCGGTGCTTCGTTCCCCAACGGCTTCAAAGACGGAGATCAGGTCTACCGTGGTGCCCTTGGTTGTGCAGCCAGCCTGCATCGGGCCGCCGGAAACAAAAATGGTGGGGATATTGAGCCTCAGTGCAGCCATCATCATTCCCGGGGTGATCTTGTCACAGTTCGGGATACAGACGAGGCCATCGAGCCTGTGCGCCTGGGCAACGGTTTCGACACTGTCTGCAATCAGCTCACGGCTTGCAAGCGAATAGCGCATGCCCATATGGCCCATTGCTATGCCGTCGCATACACCAATGGTGTTGAATTCAAAGGGTACTCCGCCAGCTTCGCGTACCGCATCACAGGCGAGCCTGCCGAGTTCCTGCAGGTGAGCGTGGCCAGGAATGAGTTCGTTAAACGAGTTACAGATACCGATGAACGGTTTCTGGAAATCATGTTTCGACCGGATAGTGCCGGTAGCTCTCAGCAGGCTTCTGTGGGGAGCTTTTTCGAACCCTTTTTTAATAGTATCGGATCTCATTGATTTCATTGTTAGCTGTTTAACGGAAATATCCGGTCAGGGAGCGCCGTCCCCGAAGCCTGTGAAATCATGAGTATTTGCTGTAGCAGAAATCTGGACTTGGGATCGGCCGGGTGCGTCAGTGCACCACAATGCTCACCTGTATGGTTGTTACAGGTACGATGAGCCCGATCCCTGCAGGAGGGATGAGGGTGTTGCTGGAATGCAGGCAGTTCTGCGATGAATTTGCTGGCATTGACATTCTTCAGGAACAGTACCCCTGAGGGCTATTACAGTACAGTTACGAATTGTTATTGAACGTGAAAAGAATATACTTTTTTATCCCCACACAAGCAAGTTTCCCCTGGTGTTGCTATCCAGGCTCTTTTTGTAACCCTTATTTCGTGTTCATGCAGTATTTTACTACTTTTAAAGTAATTGTAGTGGCACTTCTACCCAGCGCACTGTGGCTGCAATAACTTAAATACCTGCCTTATGTTCCATCTCCAAGCCCCTTTGATGGCTGATCTTCCGGTATTTTACCTGATACTGGGGATCATGGCCCTTGCGTTTCTTTTTGCTGAAATCCTGGTACGGCGTTCACTTGTCAGCAGTTTCGTGGTGCGCAAGCTTTTGCATTTCGGTACCGGAGTGCTGGCATTTTTCATCCCGGTCTATTTTGCCTCCAATTTCTACCCGGTCATGCTTGGAGTCATCTTTTTTCTCTTCAGCCTTCTGGGGGTATTTGGTGGGCTTGTCCGTACATTGCATGATCGGGGGATGCAGCCTGAAGATGGGTCGGAGGTGGAGCAGCTGCAGAGCTATGGCCCGCTGCTGGTTCCCCTGGTATTTATTCTGCTTTCACTGGTGTTATGGGATGATGCACGCTGGTTGGTTCAGACTGCCATGCTTGTCATGGGAGTGGCTGATTCGCTTGCAGCTCTTGTGGGTTCCTCCCTGGGCGGGCGTCATATCGAGCATATGACACAAAGCAGGAAGAGTGTCGAGGGGTCGCTGGCAATGTTCCTGTCGAGTTTTCTACTGCTCCTGCTCTGTTTCCTGACGTTCCGTCCGGAGTTCCAGGGCAACCTTGCACTGGCCGGGACAGTGCAGCTTGTGCTTCTGGCTCTCCTTGTGGCCCTTGCTGTTACGGCAGTAGAGGCATTGCTTTCATACGGATGGGATAACTTTTTCATCCCTTTTACCGTTGCCTATGTCCTGTACGTGCTCAGCATCAATCCGGATGTGTATGTATATGGGTTTCTTTTCGGTGGCCTTTGTGCGTTTTTCCTGTCGATGTTTTCCATACAGGTCAAGTTTCTCAACAACAGTGGTGCGACTGCGACCTTCCTGCTTGGGACGACGATATTCGGAATCGGCGGTCTGGAGTGGACGGTGCCTCTCCTGACATTCTATCTCCTCTCTTCAGTATTGTCGAAGCTGGGCAGGAAGCGTAAGGCCAGGTTCGACCTTGTATTTGAAAAAGGTTCACAGCGGGATGCTGGCCAGGTTTATGCAAACGGAGGCATTGCCTGGATCATCATGATCATCTATTCGGTAACACAGGATCCGGCGTTCTTTTTTGCATACCTTGGTACGCTGGCCGCCGTACAGTCGGATACCTGGGCGACAGAGATCGGTACCATGTGGCCAAATCCGACAGCAAGGCTTATTACGACGATGCAGGAGGTTCCCGTGGGGACCTCTGGAGGTGTTTCGGTGCCAGGGACACTTGGGGCATTTGGAGGCGCCCTCCTGATCTGTGCCAGTGCTATTTTCATGCAGGTTGGCTGGGTGTTCGAGTATGGGGTAGTGGCTTCTTTCCTGCTGATCGGTTTTTCCGGATTGCTGGCCAGCCTTGTCGATAGCTTTTTTGGTGCAACTGTGCAGGCCCAGTACTATGATCCGATTCGTGAAAAGGTGACCGAGAGGACGCACAGTATGGCTGCAGATGGAGCTCTTGTTGAAAATCGTCTCATCAAAGGTTACCATCTGGTAAATAACGATCTTGTAAATACGCTCTGTGCTCTTTCTGGTTCGGCTCTTGCGTATTATTTTGCGCAAGGCTTTAACTGAGATAACGTCAAACCGCAAAAAATGGAGTAAGGGGATATGTTGCAATCCAGCCAGGGGCTGTTAGGACTTTTATCGGGCGCAGGACCGGTAGTACTGCTTGTTCTTGTATTGCTGTTGGTTTTTTCCCTCCTGTCGTGGACCATCATTATCTATAAGGGAGGCATGCTGCGAAAAGCGCTTGGCGAGTCGCGTGATTTCCTTGATTATTTTTTCGAGGTGCCCAATTCGGAAAAAGTGTTCAGCGAGAGTGAACAGTACGTTGGGGGGAGTCTTGCACGGGTATACCGTGCTGGCTATATGGAGCTTGTGGCTCTGAAAGGCAACGGGGCACCTGAGCGCAGGATAGCCGAAGAGAGGATTTCGCGGGTGGTGAAGCGGACCATGAGTGATGAAATCAAACGCCTTGGACGGTTTCTTCCTTTTCTTGCCACGGTTGGCAATACAGCACCGTTTATCGGTCTGTTCGGTACGGTGTGGGGGATTATGGGGTCGTTTCATGATATCGGGCTGCAGCAGTCAGCGTCGCTGGCTACGGTAGCCCCGGGTATTGCCGAGGCGCTTGTGGCGACAGCTGCGGGACTTGTGGCGGCGATCCCTTCGGTTATGGGGTATAACTATTTTTCCAGCCAGCTTGAGGAAGTCGAAAGGGATATGGATGATTTTGCCGGTGAATATGTAATCACCCTTGTCAATGAACTCAGGTAACCAGGGTCAAGGACGGCGACGAGGCAGCCGCAGGCTGATGAGCGAGATCAATGTGACGCCTTTTGTGGATGTCATGCTGGTTCTGCTGGTGATTTTCATGGTGACTGCTCCCATGATGAGTACCGGTGTCAAGGTGGAACTTCCTGAAACCAGTCATGGGGAAATGGATATGGAGTCGGAGGCGCTCGTTATTCATGTGGATCGTGATGAGCAGGTCTTTGTCAACCAGTATCAGCTGGCGCCTGAAACATTGAAAAGCGAGCTTCCGGTCATTCTGGATATTGCTTCTGTACGGGAGGTCTATCTCAAGGCGGACACATCGCTTCCTTACGGTTTTGTTATGTACGTGATGTCTCAGATCAGGGAGGCTGGCATCGTGAATATCGGCATGGTGACCGAGCCAGCATCGCTCTCGGCACGAGATGTCCCGAATCGCTTCCGGAATGAAGAGAAGACTCAGTGAAGAGAGGGGCGGTGAACGGAAGCGTTTCCTGTGGGCGCTTTTTGTTGCACTCTTTTTCCATGCCGGGGTACTCGCTCTTCTGATGATGCCGATGAAGAGGAGTGACTTGCCCGTGCGGGTCGTCAATGTCAGCCTGGTGAGTGGTCTTCCGGTGTCTGATGAGCCTGCAGGTGGCGGCGAGCCCGACAATGAGCAGCCGCTTCCGCTAGTTGAGCCCGAGCCTGTCTCAGCACCCAAGCCGGAACCGCTCCCGGAACCTAAACCAGAACCGCAGCCGGAACCCGAACCAGAACCGCTCCCGGAACCTGAGCCTGAGGCTCCGCAACCGGTTGCCACGCCAGAGCCCGTTCAGCCTGAACCGAAGGCGGATGCGCCCGTGTCGATTCCTGATGAGCCAACCCCTCCCAGGCAAGAGAAACCCGAGTTACCTGTAACGCCTGAGCCTGCTCCACTACCGGATCCTGAGGCTGGACTTCAGTCCGCCCTTGAGAGGTTGCGCTCACAAGTGAGTGGCAGCCAGCCGACTGAACTCGAGCGTAAACTGGCTCGACTCCAGAAAAAAGTCAATGAGTCCGGGCCACCCTCGAACCTCTATCGCCGGAGCGGGCGGGGAAGCGGGGGAGGGGGAATGCCACCACTCACACCCTATGACAGTTATCTTTCCACAGCTGTCGGTATTATTACCCGGAACTGGTCGTTTTCCGCCAGCCTGTTACGGGAAACCGGGGTGGTTGAAGCATATGTTGCCATTACAGTAGGGATAGATGGTTCGATTCAGGACATTACCTTTGATCGACCTTCAGTGAGCGGGTATTTTAACCAGACGGTGACAAAGGCACTCGAGAGATCTTCACCATTACCAGTCGTTCCTCCGGATGTCAGTATTCGCCCAATGCGTATAGGGTTGATATTTACTCCGGGAGGGATCGAGTAAAGTTATCGTATAGGTGTTCCTTTGCATCGCTAATTTTTGTAGTTTTTGCAGATGTGCCAGGTATATTATGTCACAAAACTCTGATCCGATGCATGCCCTTATGACTTACACTTCATCTCGTGCGTTCCTTGCCTGGAGCCTTCTTATTGTTTTTCTTTTCGCTTCTTCCCCTTCTCTGCATGCCGTAGAGAGTGGCGAGTACATACGGATTACCAAGGCCGGCGAGAGGCGCATACCTCTGGTGCTCAGGGGGCTTGACCACAAGCGTTCCAAAGATGCAAGGTATGCGGACGGGACTGATGCGATCATTCGCAATGGCCTGGAGTATACAGGGATGTTTGCAATCCTTGGCTCGCCAATGAATCTCTTTACCGGAGGAACGATGTTCGATCCCGAACGCAGGCGGGTTAACATGGCTTCTCTTGGCTCTGTTGGAGCGGAGCTCTATGCAGGGGGAGTGCTCGAGCGCGATGGCGGGGATGTCGTGCTGCATATGGAGGTCTACGATGTGCTCAGCGGCAGGCGCCTCCTCGGGAAAAGTTACCGGGGAGACAGGAAAAAACTGCGTGAGCCTGCCCATGAATTTTGTGCCGACCTGGTCGAGCTCCTTACAGGCAAACCATCTGTGTTTCGCAGCAGGATAGCGTATGTCGGGCTTAACGGTGGACAGAAAGAAATTTACATGGCAGCTTTTGATGGTTTTGGGGCAGAGCAGGTTACAAGAACCGGTGGTCTTGCTATGACGCCTTCCCTGTCAGGAGACAGTTCCAGGCTTGCGTACCTGGCTTACATAGAAGGGTTTCCTGAGCTGCATATCATGGATATGAAACAGGGAGACATTCTACCGGTACGCAAAAAAGGGGTTAAAATCGATCCGGCATGGCGTAACGGGAGCTCCGAGTTTGCTACGACGTTTTCTTTCGATGGTGACCAGGAGATCTATCTCGTCAGGAGTGATGGTTCTATTTCGCGCCGCCTGACGCGGGCCAGGGGGATTGACGTGTCCCCGTCCTTTTCTCCCGACGGGAGGTTGATGGCTTTTGTTTCTTCCCGACATGGCGTTCCCCAGGTTTTCATCAAAGACCTTCTGACAGGAAAAGAGAGGCGGTTGACGTTCAATGGACGGTACAATACGCAGCCATCGTGGTCGCCTGCAGGAGATAAAATTGCGTATACCTCCATGCAAAAGAACGGGGAAATCAATATATTTACAATAAATGCTGATGGTACAGGTCTTCGACAGCTTACTTACCGTGCGCGTCACAATGAGGCGCCATCCTGGTCTCCGGACGGGAGTATGATTATGTTCAGTTCGAGCAGGGAAGGGCAGAAAAAGCTGTACGTTATGAATGCAGATGGCCGTAACCAGAGAAGCCTCAACCTGCCGGGCCAACAGATGCAGCCCAGCTGGTCTTTGTATAAGTAAAGAGCATCATTACCGTTCATTAATTAAAACAAGGGGGAAAATAATGGATATGAAGAAACATCTTTTGGGGATGTGCGTTCTTCCATCCGTGTTGTTTGTTGCCGGATGCAGCTGCTGCGACGATGCAGTTGCACCACAGGCAGCGCCAGCGCCAGCTCCGGCTCCAGTCGTTGAAGCGCCTGTCGCTGCAGCTCAGATAGCCGATGTGTTCTATGCGTTTGACAGTGCCGCACTCGATCCGATGTCTGAAGCCCAGCTCAAAGAGAATGCCCGCTGGATGCTGGAGAACCCTGATGCGACAATTGTTATCGAGGGCCATTGTGATGAAAGGGGTACAAACGAGTACAATATCGCTCTTGGTGAGCGCAGGGCTGACAGCGCCAGCAATTACCTGGTAAACCTTGGTGTCGATCCATCACGTATTCAGACGGTAAGCTACGGAGAAGAGCGTCCATTCGATCCCGGCCAGGATGAAGAGGCATGGGCAAAGAACAGGCGTGCACATTTTGTCTTGCAGTAACACGCTGTCTGGCTGAACCAATCAGAGGGCAGGCAGGTTAATCTGTTTGCCCTTTTTTTATAAGCAAAGGAGCTGATAACCATGAAAAAGCACGTTACAGGAGTTCTGCTTTGCTGTGGAGTTGTTTTTTCCGGGTGCGGTGCACAGTCTGAAAAGGCAGCAGTTGCGCCCGAAAGCGAGAGCTACTCCGATGGGATGTATGGTGCCCAGTATGGTAGTACTAACGGAGTAAACGGAGTTGCCGCAGATGGATCCGGTGTGATCGATCCTCTGCTTGAGGAGGCACGTCGTATGCTCAAGGATGTGTTTTTTACCTTCGAAAGTGCAGAACTGGATCCTGCAGCCCAGGCTCAGCTGAAAAGCAATGCAGCCTGGCTACTATCCAACCCTTCGGTAACCATCCTCATAGAAGGTCACTGTGATGAACGAGGCACAAGTGAATTCAACATGGCACTGGGTGAGCGCAGGGCAGATACGGTTCAGAATTTTCTGGTCAAATTCGGGGTTCAGAAATCGCGGATGCAAACGGTCAGCTTCGGTGAGGAGCGTCCGTTCAACAGTGCTCAGGGAGAGACAGCCTGGGCAGAAAATAGAAGAGCGCATTTTGTTGTTCAATAATAGTTTAAGAAGGGTTTAGGATTTTATGAACAAGTTCGGTTTACCTAAAGGGGCACTGGTGCTTGGTTGTTGTGTAACCATACTGTTTGCAGGCGGATGTGCTTCAAAAAAGGATTTTTATGTTCTGCAGGACGATATGCAGGAGCTAAAGAAACGTTCGCTGGATTCTGGGGGTGAGTCGGCGGAGGTCTATGCCGAAGTCGAGCGGCTTCAGGAAAGGATAGCGGAACTGCAGGGTACCATAGAGGAAATGCAGTACAGAATCGTGCAGGATCCTTCCCGGCCTGCACCTGCCCAGGGTCAGCAGGGCAGCGCTACACCTGCGCTGTTCCCTGAGGCTGCTGGAGTACAATCAACCCCAGAGCAGGAAGCGGTTGTTGCTACGGATGTTGCAGAAACGGCTCAAGTACAGCCTGTTGAAGAACTTGCTCCAGAGGAGGTTACGCTAGCAGAACCAGTTGAGTCTGATGGAGCAGAAGCAGTGCAGCCGGATACGGTTGCAGCAGAAGTTACGGAGCCGGTGGTACCTGATGATTCGCAGCTTTTTTCCAATGCGATGCAGCTGTTCGATGGCTACGAGTATGAAGAGGCAAGGGCTGGATTCGCTACCTTGCTTGCTGAATATCCACGCTCTTCCTATGCTGATGATGCGCAGTTCAGGATTGCTGAATCGTATTACAATGAAAAGTGGTATGAGAAAGCTATCCTTGAATACCAACTTGTCATTGAAAAGTATCCTGAAGGTGATGCAAGGGCTTCTGCGTTTTTCAAGCAGGCACTGGCATTCGAGAATATCGGAGATGCTGAAAATGCACGGCAGAGGTATATGCAGCTTCAGGAACTCTATCCGGATAGTGACGAGGCGGCGGCCGTCGTCAACAGGTTGCAGTAGTCAGTTATGCCATAGCACGTAAAAAACCCGGCCTCCCGCCGGGTTTTTTTATGCACGGATCTTTTTAAGGACTGTTAAGGTTTATTATAATTATATGACTATAAGTATATATATCTATATTAAGCTTGTTAACAGGGGACTCGTGCAATGAAAGAAGAACTCAGGCAATACCTGGTTGAGAACAGGACGGCTTCTCTGGCGGAACTGAGCCGCTTGTTTGGTTCAGAGCAGGAGAGCGTAAGACGTCATCTGCAGGAATGGATAGATGCTGGATGTGTACGTAGAAAGGAAGCTGATCCTTTTGGCAAGGCCTGTTTCGGCTCTTGCAGTACGGATGGTGACGAGGTTTACCACTGGGAGTGCTGAACATGAAAAAGCTGCATGTTGCCATGCAGCTTCACTTTACATATATGCCGTACAACAGTTTTTACTTGAAAAACTTGTCAAGTGTATAACACACGCCGTCAACCTCTACGCACAGTTCTCTTTTCATGGTGTTGTAATAGACAGGAAGATCTCTCATGGTCCATTTGACACCTCGTTTATCAAAATCTATGACATAACGGTTCTCGTTGTCAATAACCATTTTGTTGAGGTCGAGAGCTATGTCGGGCTGGGTGGTCAGTACAAGCAGCTGTACCTCTTTGTTCTCCAGCTGACGAATAAACTGTTCAGTCGGCTTAAGCTTTGTCCTTCCCGATGCCGGAGAAATAGTGATATCCAGTCGACCGTTGTTGTCCCTTTTGGCCGATGTAATATAATATTTGGTGACTTTGTGCAGGGCGTTTCCTGACCAGACGGCTGAATGCATCGTGAGAAGTGTTTGAATTGCTGAAATTAAACACCGATTAGGTTCCTTAACTTAAACAAGTTACTAAATCATATATGAATAAAAAAAGGGATTCATTTCTGAATCCCTTTTCCTGCACCAGTATCTGCTGATCCTGGAGTGGCGTTGTTACTTGTCCTTGTCGTTGCCGTCAATGACTTCGTATTCGGCATCTACTTCGCCATCAGTTCCGCCTTCTTTTTTCTGCTCACCCTGGCCAGAGTCTCCAGGTGCTTCAGCGCCGGCATCTGCCGATGCCTGCTGTGCCTGGTAGAGATCCTGGGCTATTGCGTTCCATGCGGTGTTGAGCTCATCCATAGCTGGCTTGATGGCCTCTGCACTGCCTGACTTGTGAGCTTCCTTGAGCTTTTCAAGGGCGCTTTCCACAGGCGCTTTCTTGTCTGCCGGGATCTTGTCACCCAGTTCGCCAAGCTGTTTTTCGGTAGTGAAGATGAGCGAATCCGCACTGTTCTTCACCTCTATATCCTCTTTGCGCTTGGCATCTTCGTCAGCATGTACCTTTGCATCTTCTTTCATCTTTTCGATTTCAGCGTCGCTTAGTTTACCGCTTGCTTCGATTTTTATGCTCTGCTCTTTACCGGTTGCCTTGTCTTTTGCGGAGACATGCAGTATGCCGTTTGCATCTATGTCGAAGGTGACCTCGATCTGCGGCAAGCCACGTGGTGCTGGCGGGATATCGCCAAGATGGAACCTGCCAAGTGTTTTGTTGTCGGCAGCCATAGGACGCTCACCCTGGAGGACATGTACTTCTACTGATGTCTGGTTGTCGGCAGCGGTAGAGAACACTTCCTGTTTCTTGGTTGGAATTGTCGTATTGGCCTCAATGAGTTTAGTCATGACGCCGCCAAGTGTTTCGATACCGAGTGAAAGCGGGGTGACATCGAGCAGGAGTACATCGCTTACATCGCCTGTCAGGACGCCACCCTGAATGGCCGCACCTATAGCTACAACCTCATCCGGGTTGACACTTTTGTTTGGTTCTTTACCAAACAGCTCTTTGACCAGGCTCTGTACTTTCGGGATCCTTGTCGAACCACCAACGAGGACTACCTCGTCTATTTCGCTGAGCTCGATTTTAGCATTCTTGATTGCACGTTTACATGGAGCGAGAAGGTTATCGAACAGTTTTGCTGCGATAGCCTCGAACTTTGCCCTTGTAAGGTTTACAACAAGGTGTTTCGGGCCTTCCTGGGTTGCTGTAATGAACGGAAGGTTGATCTCTGTGTCGGTTCTCGACGAGAGTTCCACCTTGGCTTTTTCAGAAGCTTCTTTCAGGCGCTGCAGGGCGATGGCATCGCTGCGCAGGTCAATTCCTTCCTGTTTCTTGAATTCATCTGCAAGGAAGTCAATGATGACCTGGTCGAAATCATCACCACCGAGATGGGTGTCACCATCTGTCGACTTTACTTCGAAGACACCGTCCCCGAGTTCGAGTATAGAGATGTCGAAGGTACCGCCACCAAGGTCGAAGACAACTACTTTTTCGTTCTCCTTTTTCTTGTCGAGGCCGTAAGCCAGCGCTGCAGCTGTCGGCTCGTTGATGATGCGTTTTACTTCCAGGCCTGCAATCTGTCCGGCGTCCTTGGTCGCCTGGCGCTGTGCGTCGTTGAAGTATGCTGGAACGGTGATGACTGCTTCTGTGACTTTTTCGCCGAGGAAGTCTTCCGCGGTCTGCTTCATTTTCTGGAGCACCATTGCAGAAATCTCCTGCGGAGAGTAGTTTTTATCCCCGACTTCAACACGTGCTTCACCATTGGCATTGATGACCTTGTAGGGGGCGATTTTCTTCTCATTTGGTACCTCGTCGTACCTGCGCCCCATGAAACGCTTGATTGAGAAAATGGTGTTTGTGGCGTTGGTGATGGCCTGTCGTTTTGCTGCATGACCAACAAGACGCTCACCTGTTTTGGTAAATGCTACCATGGAGGGCGTGGTTCTGTAGCCTTCCGAGTTTTCTATGACCGTCGGCTGAGTGCCCTGCATGACTGCTACGCAGGAGTTCGTGGTGCCGAGGTCGATTCCGATAATTTTACCCATGATTGTTACTTCCTTTGTTTGTTGTTATGCCCCGGTATGTTTTCCGGAGCAGTAAGATCTATAGCTATTAGCTGATCGAGATTTCGCGGCTTTTTCTGACTTCTTTTGTTTTCGGCAGCATCACATGGAGCACGCCGTTGTCATATGATGCGGCAATGTTTTCCTGATCGATCAGTTCACCCAGGTTGAAGCTTCTTGAAAAGCTGCCATAGGTTCTCTCTACACGGTGGTAATTTTTCTGCTGATCATCTGTCGACTGTTTTCTTTCCGCCTTGATGGTAAGTACGTCTTCTTCAATACCAAGTGCAATCTGTTCTTTCTCTAGGCCAGGCATTTCAGCATCTATATGAAACGCATCTGCATCTTCGGAAATATCAACCTTGAAAGCAGGTGCTGCAGGCATATGCGAACCTTCCCAGATATCATCAAAGAGCTTGAGCGGATCTTTTGCTAATTTGACCAACATTTTATCCTCCTTTGTAACTGCTTGTCTTGTTATTGTCTGGTTTCAGGCAGGTATTTCCTCCCTGTCTACCACTATTACTACAATAACCGTGCCAGATTGATTTTCAGGGGTTTTTTGTGCGCATGTGTGCTTATTCTGTCATACAGTGTCGGTAAAAGTAAGACTTTTTGGTGGTGGTATGACAAAATTGATGTTGTTGTGCGTACAGGGGAGGGGCTGGCTTGCGCAAAGGTTCGCCATGCCGTCTGCTTTGTGGTTTCGGCATGGCTTGTGGAGATGCTCAGGAGGAAAGGTCGCTGTCTACTTTCTGCAGCCAGCTGAGGCGATCCTGCAGGTTTTCTACAACGCTTTTTGAAATCAGGTAGCAGGCAAAGATAATGCTGTCATCAGAAATTCTGTAGTAGCATTTCAGTCCCTCCTTGCGGCGGTTGACAACGCCGTTGTCATGCATGAGGGCAAGATGTTTGGATATATTTGCCTGGCTGGCACCAACTTCATTGACGATATCCTGAACCGTCCGTTCATGCTCGCAGAGCGCCCTGAGGATTTTGAGACGCATTGGCTCTGAGAGCAGTTTGAACCTGTTAGATACCACCGAGAGCATTTCGTCCGGCATCTTCAGGTTCCATTTTTTTACCTCATCCTCTTCTATAACGATTTTTTTGCCCATCGATGCTGGTTTTAGTGTATTGCGTGTAATCCTGAATCTGGATGTCGTGCTCGACTTATATAGTTATTTATTTATACAATTTCAAGTCAGGATGAGGGTTTTCTTTGATGGGCCTGAGGCTGCGGGTGCTGTCAGGATGGAGAGTCTGTTAGTTTGAGGATGGAGTTGACAAGGGATTCGGGTGCCTTGAAGCGTACTACTTTTTCCCTGATGAGGTGCTTCGTTTTTTTCGATTCCTGGTACTCTCTGGCGCAACTGACGCACCAGGTGATGTGCTGATCGAAATCCTGCTGTTCTCTTTCAGAGAGCTCTCCGTCAACAGCTGCGCTCATGAGTGAGAGCGCCTTTTTACAGTTCATTGTAGTCATGGTTTTCACACTTTGGTATGAAATGGTACTTCCTTGCATACTCTATTCTTCTGTGCCGTAGCCGTATTTCCTGGCGAATGCATCAAGTTTTTCGCGTAACAGCTTGCGTCCCCTGAAGAGCCTTGATCGAACCGTGCCTATAGGACTTTCTACCATGTTAGCGATTTCTTCATAGGTAAAACCTTCAATATCACACAATTCTATAACTTCACGAAATTCTTCTGGTAAACCGTGCAATGCCTGGTAGACTTCGTCATGCATCAATGACTTCATGTACCCGGCATTCAGGTCTTCACTGTCGCTTTGCGCATCCTTGATCGAATGATAAAAATCTTTTATCTGATCATAATCTACTTTTCCGGGCTCACGGGCGTTTTTCCTGAATTTATTGATGTAATTGTTTTTAAGGATCTTAAACAGCCAGGCTTTGCAGTTTGTTCCCTTTTCGAAAGAATCGAAGAATTTGTAAGCCTTGAGGTAGGTTTCCTGCACCAGGTCGTGTGCATCATCCGGATTCATGGTGAGGTGCAGGGCGTAGTTGTACAAGGCGTTTATATGTTGAATAGCTTCTTCCTGGAAATCACGTTGTTTTTGTGCTTCTTCAGGAGAAATCTGCTGTTCTTCTTTATTATGTGATGTCATATCTGATAGAACTGAAGGTAGTTGTATTGCTTGTGCACTGTGTCCGTCACAGGAAGCATGAAATTTATGAACAGGCCTGACCATTTCATGGTCTTGTAAATATAAAAATATAAATTAACTGCTGTTACGAACAGTAGGATTTCAAACTCAAATTCCATGAAACACACTGCGGATGTCATTGTCATAGGCGCGGGGATCGGCGGGCTTACCGCTGCGGCACTTTTGCAGGAACGTGGTATTTCCACCCTCACAGTCGAAAAAAACAGGTATCCGGGGGGGAGCTGTGCATCTTTTACCAGGAACGGTTATGTGTTCGATGCAGGCGCATCTGTTTTTTACGGGTTTTCGCCTGACGACAAGAAGGGGACACTGAACCTGCATAGTCGTATCTTCAGGCGTCTCGGCCTGGAAGTACCTGCAGTGCCGGATCCGGTGCAGATTCATTACCACCTGCCAGGAGGCCTGGAGGTTCCTGTCTATTATGAGCAGGAGCGTTTCCTTGGCGAGCTTTTCAGGCGATTTCCTCATGAAAAGGAGGGGATTCGTCGGTTTTATCAGGAGCTTGAAGCGGTGTATGCTCTGCTCAGTGCCTTGCCTGCAGGTTCCCTCGAGGATCCGGTACATATCGCAAAGGTAGGGGTTGGTAATCCTGGTAAAACGGCAGCCCTGGCTCTGAAGACGTTTAAATCTATGGGGAAGACTGCCAGAAAATATATCACTGATCCGGAGTTACTTCGGTTTATCGATATGGAGTCATACTCCTGGGCTGTCCAGGACGCAGTGTCGACTCCGCTTGTCAATGCGGGTATCTGCCTTGCTGATCGTCATCATGGCGGGATTCACTATCCTCTTGGAGGGTCCGGCGTGATTCCCCGCGCCTTGGCTGAGGGAATTGAGAAGTTTGGCGGCGAACTTCTGTATGGCAGGGAAGTGCAAAGGATTATTGTCAACAAGGGGCGTGCCGAGGGTGTGGTGCTCGATAATGGCGAGGAGCTCTATGCCAGAGCAGTTGTGTCGAACGCGACGGTATGGGATACTTGCAACCGGCTTTTGGGTGACGATCGTTACAGGGTGCCGGAAGGGCGGTTCCTGAGAGCTCCCAGCTGGTTCCAGATGTACCTGGGTGTTCGTTCCGAAGCAGTTCCGGCTGGGTTTCATGTCCATCATATTCTTGTTGACGACTGGCAGCGTTATGATGAACACGGGGGGACCATTTACCTGTCGGCACCATCGATCCTGGATCGTTCGCTGGCGCCGGAAGGGCGACATGTCGTCCACGCATTTGTTACGGATGAAACTGTGAGATGGGAGCATCTCGAACGAGGTTCCGATGCGTATCGTCAGGCCAAGGAGGACTATGCAGACAAGCTGATGCAACGCATAGAGCGGATTATGCCGGGTCTTCGGGAGGCAGTTGAAGTCAGGGTGCTTGGCACGCCTCAGACCCATGAGCGCTACCTCAACAGGTTCAAGGGCTCATACGGTCCATTGCTGCATCCCGGGCAGAATGTGTTGCAGAAACCCCAGAACAGGACTGCAGTGAAGGAGTTGTATGCTGTGGGTGACAGTACGTTTCCCGGTCAGGGCGTGATTGCTGTTACCTATTCCGGTGTGTCATGCGCCTCATGTATCTCGAGGAAGCTGGGTAAACCGCTGGAGTACCTCTGAGTGCTTCAGCCTGTGGCAAGCAGCATGTCTATCTCCCTGTATGGCAGGCTGGTCAGTTCAGCCAGGTTCTTCTGGGTGATATAGCCCTTGAAGACGTAGGTGCCTTTTCTCAGGCTGTGGCTGTTCCAGAGAATTTCGTTTATGGTATCATGGGCATTGAGCTTCATGATAAAGGGCAGGAGGGTATTGGTAAGGGCAAAGGTTGCAGTTTTTGCTACTGCTGAAGGGATATTGGGGACACAGTAGTGGGTCACGCCATGCTTGACGAAAATGGGGTTGGTATGGGTTGTATGGCGACTTGTTTCGAAGCAGGTGCCCTGGTCGATGGATACATCTATAATCACAGAGCCCTGGCGCATTGATTTTACAACCTCTTCGCTGACTATTGGTTTGATGAATTTCTGCTTGGGGCTCAATGCTCCTATCATGACATCTGATACCCTGGCCAGTTCAGCAATATAGTGCTCGTTTGCTATGGCTGTTACAATGTGGCGGTTGAAGAATGCTTCAAACCTGCGTAGACGGTTTATTTCCTTGTCGATGACCGTAACGCGTGCTCCGAGCCCTAAGGCATCCTGGGCAGCAAAGAGCCCTACCGTTCCTGCCCCCAGAATGGTAATGTGCGCTGGGGGAACTCCTGCAATACCTCCAAGCAGGATGCCGCTGCCGCCGTAACCGGTTTCAAGGTATTTGGCTGCTGTCTGGATTGCCAGTGATCCGGCGATTTCGCTCAGGGTCCTGACTATAGGGAGGTCGCCATCTCGTGTCTGGATGAACTCAAAGCCCATTGCAGTGATTTTCTTGTCGAGGAGTACCTTGACGAGGCTGGGCTTGATGGAGCCAAGGTGGAGTGCGGAAATCAGTATCTGTTCCGGCCTGAGGAGCGGGGTTTCGTGTTCCTGTGGAGGAGATACCTTGACAATGACGTTCGATTTTGAGTACAGCTCATGCAGCGAATCGGTTACTTCCGCACCGGCTTCGGCATATTCCTGGTCATGGAAATGGCTTGCGCTCCCTGCATGTTTTTCAATAGTGACCCGGATGCCGTTTTCCGTAAGGATTTTTACTCCGGCAGGGGACAGTGCTACCCTTCTTTCGTCATTGGTGCGTTCCCTGGGGATACCGAGGGAAATGTTCATGGTTTTTTCCGGCTTTATAAGCCAGCGTTCCAGAGTCTTTATCCCCAGGTCGTATTCAATGGTGCCAAGGTTTCCAGCGTATCCCATGTGTGCGGTTTTTNACTCAGGCTCAGGTATCAGCTGNGCAGAGCCTTNTTTTTGAGTTTCGTTATATGCCAGGTGATATCGATCTCCTTGGGGCATGATTCGACACAGTTGTATGCTGTGTAGCATCGCCAGATTCCATTGTCTCCGGCAACCGTCTCCAGTCTCTCTTCCGTGGCCTGGTCCCGTGAATCGAAAATGAAACGGTAGGCTTTGAGAAGTGCTGCCGGACCAAGGTAGTCGTTGTTCGCCCAGGTCGTGGGGCATGAGTGGGTACAGGCGCCACACAGAATGCATTTCGTGGATTCTTCTATAATATGGTGCTCGCTGGGGCTCTGCAGCCGCTCCCTGTCAGGAATCGGATCATGATTGATAAGGTAAGGCATGACTGCCTGGTATTTTTCCCAGAAGCCGTCTGTGTCGATGATAAGATCCTTCAGGACGGGGGCTCCGGGAAGTGGGGCTATGGAGATGGTATTCCCCCTGAGATTCCTTACCAGCGTCGAGCAGGCGAGGCGGTTTTCTCCGTTGATCACCATTGCGTCACTTCCGCAGACTCCATGGGCGCATGATTTCCTGAAGCCTAGCGTACTGTCCTGTTCAGACTGTATTCTGACGAGGAGATCCAGCACGCGTTCATGAGGTTCTGCCTCTATCCGGTATTCGGTATGTCCTGGCTTTGTGTCCGTTTCGGGATTGAACCGCTGTATGACTACTGTATATTCCATGTATGGTGTAATGCACAGCAGCAGCCCGTCTTTTCACTAAGGAGGGCTGCTGCTGTGTGGGGTTCAGCTTATTTTTTTGGGGAAGTACGAATCTGTACACGGGTAATCTCCTCGGCTGGAGCTGTCCGTGGGGCAAATGCCTGCGTGAGTGAACCCAGGGAGCCTGTCAGCATCGAGACGGCGGAACCGGCTGTAGAGGTTACCGCTGATGCCGCACTGTTAAGCAGTGGTACGGTTTCAAACATCGTGTTCCCGATCAACAGGGTTGCATGGCCAATGCCTTGAGCGATATGCTGCAGTGATTTCACTGGATCCAGCTGTCCTTTTCTTGCACGTCCAGCAATATCGCCTATGCCCTTGGGGAGTTGGTTTACGACATTGTACCCTATGGTCTGGGCGTAGGAAACGAAGCCTGGTACATTGAGTGCCAGTACCGTCCTTCTGAGCTGCTCTGCTCTGGTAAGGATCCTGATGTTTCCTTCTTTTATAATGGTTGTCCTGCATGCGAGCCTTCCCCCTGCCTGTGCAAGTACGTCTGAAATGAATGCGTTTTCAGTATCGCCTTTCCTGGAGAGGCATTCCATACCCTCTTCTACGTAGACGAAGCAACTCTGGCATATACCGCTTCCTCCGCAGATGTAACCAATGTGTGCCTTGTTCTGTTGAGCTACATCAAGCAATCGGTCTCCGATCTGTGCTTCACATGGCTTGTCGTTAATGATGATCTTCATGGTCGTGGCTGTTATGGCGTTAGTCTTCAGTCCTTCATGCGAATATAACTAAAATCACGCAACGCAAGCTTTGGTTGTGCTATTCTTGCTCATAGTTTTCATGTTCTTTTCCAATAGCCTTACCCCTATCACTCAGTTGATCGGGGTAAGGCTATGCTCTTCGAGAAGTTGAGCTCGTGATGTTTCCATCAGGCGTTCAAAATGGGGACGTCCGGTTTCCTGCCTGTCTACCTCCGGTCTGCTTTTCACTCGGTTGACGGTGGCAGGCTGTTCTGGAGGTGCAAATGCCCTGAACAGCAAGTCTATACCGTCAGTAATGGCGTGTACCACATCCTGCAGCACTTCAGCTCCGTCAAACTTTCCTTCAAAGAACCTTCCGGCTTGCATTGCAATGGTGTCGGGAAGCTTTACCAGAGACTCCCATCCCATTTTTGCCTGGTAGGGTATGATTTCCCATGGATGTTCCAGCACCATGATCCTTACTTCCTCAACCGTTGTAACCAGCTTTATGGTTCCCGGTTTGTCTATGGTTGTCAGGCATGCAACCCTTATATCTTCATCTATGAGATGCTGAGAAAGCATCGCTTTCTCCCGTTCGCTCAGGGGAGAGAGGTTTTCCATGCCTTCTGTGACTTTGACATAGCATGTCTGGCAAAGGCCGTTGCCTCCGCAGAAATACCCTATGTGTACATGATGTTTTCTTGCTGTATCCAGCAAACGTTCACCAGGCTCAGCCCTGTAGGTGGCGTTATTTATGACTATCGTGTTCATGATATGTAGGTTGTGCGTTAGATGTTTACGTTACCTACAATAACGGTCGGCTGATGCGGAAAGTTGCTTAATGGGATAAAATTAATCCTCTTTTCTCTCCAACTCCCTGATCAGGGAACTGTATGTTGCCATGAGCTCTGTGGGAGATGTGTCGGTACCGGCAGGATGGTGAAGGGTAAGTTTCATGTGGCGCCCTTCCCTGAAGCGGGGTGCATATACTTGCATCCACTCCTGCTGCACGGATCCGATCAGGTTCTGGAAAAACCTGGAACGATAGAACTCTTCGTCATCCTGTCCTGGCAGTGTGAAGGCGCAGGTTTCCGGCTGGAGGTCGATTTTCTGCAGGCCCAGGCTCTGGCAGTTTTGCTTGAACCCGGAGAGGTGCAGGAGGTTCCTGACTTCTTCTGGCAGCTGGCCGAAGCGGTCCTTGAGTTCGGCTTCAATGTCGTTGAGTGCTTTACTTGTCGCCGCCTTGGAAATGCGTTCGTAAAAAGCGAAGCGCTCCTGTGCTGATGAGATATAGTAATCGGGAATGAGGGCGTCGAAAAAGAACGAGAGGTCGCAATTGCGCTCATGCATGGAGGCAGCCTGGCCTTCCTGGGCAAAAAGCGAGCTGAATACGCCGCTTTTAAGTTCCGCTACGGCTTCTTCGAGAAGTTTCTGGTAAAGGCTGAAGCCGAGCTCATGAATTGCTCCGGACTGTTCGGCGCCAAGAAGGTTGCCTGCTCCCCTGATGTCGAGGTCACGCATGGCAATGGTGAAGCCTGAGCCCAGTTCGGTAAAACTTTCTATGACGGCAAGGCGCTGGATGGCGTCTTCCTTGAGGGTTTGCATGGGAGGGGTGATCAGGTAGCTGTATGCTTTCCTGTCGCTTCTGCCTACCCTGCCACGAAGCTGGTAGAGGTCGGCGAGGCCGAACATGTCTGCCCGGTTGATGATGATGGTATTGGCATTCGAGATATCGAGCCCGGAGCCGATGATCGATGTCGAGATAAGCACATCGAGTTCATGGCTGATGAAGTCCATCATGATATTTTCCAGCTCGGATCCAGGCATCTGGCCGTGTGCGGTAGCCATTCTGGCACTGGGGACGAGTTCGTGCAGCTTGTGCATAAACTCATCAAGACCTGAAATCCGGTTATGGAGCACAAAAACCTGGCCGTTACGGCTGAGTTCATGCTCTATTGCCGTCCTGACAAGTTCAGGATCGTATGGAGTGATGACCGTTTCGACCGGTTGGCGGTTTCGGGGAGGGGTGGAGACTATGGAAATGTCACGCGCGCCGAGCATGGAAAACTGGAGTGTCCGGGGAATCGGTGTGGCTGACATGGTGAGGGTGTCTACCCCGGGGAAGCTTGTCCGGAGCTTTTCCTTGACCGTGACACCGAAATGCTGCTCTTCATCGATGACGAGCAGACCCAGGTCCTGGAAGAGTACGTCTTTCGAGACAAGCCTGTGGGTGCCGATCACGATGTCCACAAGTCCTTTTGAGATGTTGTCGATGATGCGCTTCTGTTCCTTGCGGGGAACGAAACGGCTGAGGATTTCGATAGTGACCGGAAAGTTGGCGAATCTACGCCGGAATGTTTCCAGGTGCTGGTGTGCAAGGATGGTAGTTGGGGTGAGTATCGCTACCTGTTTTTTTGATTCGACAGCCTTGAATGCTGCCCGCATGGCAATCTCGGTTTTGCCGAACCCGGCATCGCCGCATATCAGCCTGTCCATGGGAGAGGGATCCTGCATGTCTTTTTTGACGTCCTCTATGGCTTTGAGCTGATCGGGGGTTTCGGTGAAAATAAAAGCGGCTTCGAATTCCCTCTGGAATATCGAGTCCTGGCCAAACGCGAAGCCCGGCGTCATCTTTCGCTTGGCGTAGAGTTTGATCAGTTCCGAGGCGATATCTTTCAGCCGGTTTTTGACCTTTTCTTTTTTTGCACTCCATTTTGAACTGCCCAGCCTGGAAAGGGTTGGTGATGAGCCTTCGGAAGCACTGTATTTCGACAGCAGGCGGATATTCTGCACGTTGACGTAGAGCTGGTCGCCCTTGTCATATTCTATAAGCACGCATTCCTGTTCGGAGTCACCGGCTTCAATGGTTTCCATTGCCTTGAAGATGCCGACACCGTAATCTTCGTGTACGATGTAGTCCCCGACCTTGAGTCGGTGCAGATCCTTGAGGGAGATTCCCCGGACGGCTTTCCTGCGTTTTTTCTTGTGCTGGTGCAGTTTGCCGAAAATATCCGATTCACTGTAGACGCTGCAGTTTTCGAAACGGAAGCCTGCGTAAAGGTTCGCTGGAATCCAGTTCAGAGCTGGAAGTGGTTCCGAGCCCTTGTGTGCAGAGTGGATTTCATCGGTGATGAATTCGGAAAGTTCATCCACTTCTTTTTTAGAGCTGCCGACAAAGATGACAGGGAGGTTCCTCGAACTGTCTTCTGAAAGCCTTGCAGCAAGCAGTGAAAAGTTGGCGTTGGTATTTTCCTGCGGTGTCGATGCGAAGTCAATATCTCCTTTGCCGTGCCTGTTGATGGCAATTGTTGCGTACGCCTCCAGGGTACTGGAGAGCTCCTGGCCCTGCTCGCCGGCCGCGAACATGAGTTCGTTGTCAATGAAGATGACGGTATTCGAAGAGATGTAATCTGCAAGGTGCCAGCTTTCCTGTTCATCCTCCTGTGCGTTTTGCAGGAAGTTTCCAGCCAGCGGGTAGGAGCTGATCGTTGATTTCGAACGCTGGCTGTTGATGTCGAAGGTTCTGACGGAGGTGACGGTGTCACCGAAGAACTCGATTCTTAGTGCATCGTCGGCGCCAAAGGGATAGATGTCTATTATGGAGCCCCTGGTTGAATAATCACCTTCATCGTGCACGAATTCCTTGCGTTTGAAGCCGTTTTCTTCAAGGAAACCGATGAGGTTGCTATAGCCGGGTTCGTCGTCTACCTGCAGCTGGAAGAGCCTTGAGTCAAGGATGTCGGGGTTTTTGAGTGCAGTGCGGAAATCGTCGGGTTCGGCAAGTATGATGCCTTGCCTGGCATGTTTCAGCCTACAGAGGGAGGGGGAGAGTTCATCAGCTACCGAGGTGACGCTACCAGGGTCGAGCAGGAGCTTGAGGTCGTTGTCGTAAATGTCGAGGGCTTCCTGGTTACCAATGATGATTATTGGTCGCTGGAGGGTGCTGGAGAGTTCAGCGACTACGAGAGATGCCAGCGAGCCCTGTATGCCGGAAATCGATATCGAACCGGTGTTTTCAAGGGCTGTCACGCGCTGTTGCAGGGATGTGCTTGGGCTGGATGATGCAATGGCCTTGCGGAGATAGTCGAGTGTTCTCTTGGTTGCCGATATGCCGGTCTCTATATTAGTGCTCTGTTCGGTCGATATCATTGATCTGACGGGATACTGCGTTTTTTTTTAGTGCTCAAGGTATGGAAAATATATTAGAAGTTAACAATCTCAAGACCTACTATGCTACCGATGCCGGAACGGCACGGGCAGTTGACGGCGTCAGCTTTTCGATTCGCCGTAACATGACACTTGGCGTGGTAGGCGAGTCAGGGTGTGGCAAGTCGGTGACGGCGTTGTCGATCATGCGCCTTGTGCCCGATCCTCCGGGGTATTTCGCTGGCGGGGAGATTATCTGGAAAGGTCGTGACCTGCTCCAGCTCAAAGAGGAGGAGATGCGCCGGGTACGAGGCAACGAGATTGCCATGATTTTCCAGGAACCCATGACTTCGCTCAACCCGGTCTTTACCTGTGGAGACCAGATTACGGAACAGCTTATGCTGCATACCGGTGCCGACAGGAAGGCTGTGCGAGAGAAGGCGGCAGAGCTACTCTCTTTGGTAGGCATTCCCAGTCCCCGTGAGCGGCTGGATGCCTATCCGCATGAACTGTCGGGGGGAATGCGCCAGAGGGTGATGATTGCCATGGCTCTTTCATGCGGACCTGAGCTTCTGATAGCTGATGAACCGACAACTGCTCTCGATGTGACGGTCCAGGCCCAGATTCTCGAGCTGATTGGTTCCCTCCAGGTGTCGAACGGTATGTCAGTAATGCTTATTACGCATGATTTCGGTGTTGTGGCAGAACTGTGCGACGAGGTTGTGGTGATGTATGCGTCGAAGATTGTCGAGAAAGCCGACGTCAATGCTATTTTTGCCAGGCCTTTGCATCCCTATACCCAGGGGCTTCTGCGTTCGATTCCGCGTATTGGTGAGACCAGAGAGAGGCTGCATGCCATTGAAGGGAACGTGCCAACGGCTTTTGCCATGCCGCGCGGATGCCGGTTTTCGAATCGCTGCCCCCTTGCAGACAGGCGTTGCCTCGAGGAGGAGCCTCCTTTGCTCGAGCATACTCCGGGGCATCTTGCAGCATGCTGGAAGGTGACATGAACCCCTTGGTGTGAGAATTTTCCTTGCTGTAACACTTTTGGCGGGTTCAGAGCCCTTTGGCCGGGTCGGCTCTGTCTGGAAAAACCTTTTCGGGCTGTATATTGCCATCGTAATGCTGATTAAACTTATTTGCCCATGTCCGATCCCCTTATACTCGTCGTAGAGGATGACCATAACCTTGCAAAACTTCTGAAGTACAACCTGGAAAAAGCGGGGTACAAGTGCCAGCATGCAGAGTCGGGAGAGGCGGCACTCGAGCTGTTGAAGGGTAAGGTTTATGACCTCATGCTTCTCGATATCATGCTCCCGGGCATGGATGGTTTCGAGGTCTGTCGAAAGGTGAGGCAGCATCAGCTCTACAAGGAACTTCCGGTTGTCATGCTGACCGCCAAAGGAGAGGAGATCGACAAGGTACTTGGTTTCGAACTGGGTATCGATGATTACGTTGTCAAGCCTTTCAGTCCGCGGGAACTCAACCTCAGGATACGTGCCATTCTCAAGCGTGACAGAAGGGGCAAGCGCGAGATCCAGGAGGTGATGAAGAGCGGCGATCTCGAGGTAGATATTTCCCGCCACAAGGTCAGCAGCGGCGGCAAGGAGCTGACGCTGACCCTGATGGAATTCAAGCTGCTTGTCGTGCTTCTGCAGCGAAAAGGGCAGGCGCAGTCCCGAGAAACCCTCCTGAGCGATGTCTGGGATGTCGACAAGAATATCAATACCAGGACTATAGATACCCACATTACCAGGCTGCGTGAAAAACTTGGCGATGCAGGAAGGCAGATCAAGACCGTGCGCGGCCTGGGTTACAAATTCGATGAAACTCCTGATGCCGGGGATGAAGAGTAGCGTTGCGGCCCGGCTCGGGCTGGTGTTTGGAGCCATCATCTTTTTTACTATCTCGGTAAGTTATGTCTACCTGGGTGGTCATCTTCGTGACCTTTTCTTCCAGGGCCTGAAAAACGGACTTGAAAAGGATCTCCAGCTGAACCGCGAGCTTCTTGATCAGAGGCCATCTGACTGGGATGTTCTCAGTAATTCGGATGCCTGGGCCGACAACGTGGGTGCTGCGCTCGAAGTGCGCGTGACGGTCATTGCAATGGATGGAAAGGTTATAGGTGATTCTTACATTTCTGCTGACCGCCTCGAGTTCATAGAAAACCATAGGGATCGTCCTGAAGTGCAGGGCGCGCTGAAAACCGGGCTGGGGGAAAGCATCAGGTTCAGTGATACCATAGGCGAAAACATGCTCTACCTGGCTATGCCATTGGGGCACCAAAGCCCCTATGCAGTTCTCAGGTTTGCCAAACCCCTGTACGATATCCGCCTGCTCGAGGAAGAGCTTCGAAAAGGTGTGGAAGGAGCGCTGTTCTGGTCGCTGCTGCTGTCGCTGATGTTTGGAGGTCTTACTGCAGTCTTCCTTGCCCGTCCGCTCAAGCGCATAGCCATGGCAGCAGGGAATTTCGTGCATGGTGATTATTCGGAACGTCTCCCTGTCGCTCGTCATGACGAGATTGGTCAGCTTTCCAGGGCGTTCAACTTCATGTCTGACGAGATGAAGCGCATGGACCGGCAGGAGGAGTGGTACAAGGCGGTGATTGCCAGTATTCGTGAGGCTATTATCGTTATTGACCCTCGTGGGAATATTATGCTTGCAAACCCTGCTGCATGCAGGTTGTTCAACCTTGAAGTTGCCAATGAGCTCAGGGGTGCAAGCCGTAAGGTGACCCATCCCCAGCTTCTCGAGCTGTTCGAGCGTGTTCAGAAATCACAGACGCCGATTGTCAAAGAGGAGATTTTTGTCAAGACCGGCAGGGGGGAACGGGTATTGAGGGTCAGTGCTGTTCCGGTTGTCAAGGCCAGCTATTCCGAAGGGACCGTCTTTGTGCTTAACGATATTACCCGTTTACGCAATCTCGAGCGGATACGACGGGATTTCGTATCTAGTGTTTCGCATGAGCTCCGCACGCCGCTGACCAGCATCAAGGGATATACCGAGACACTGCTCGAGGGGGCGATAGATGACCGGGAGGATGCCCTTCACTTTCTTGGTATTATATTGCGTGAAAGCGAGCAGCTTACGGCTCTTGTCAATGATGTGCTGGATCTCTCCAAGCTGGAGTCGGGCAAGATTGATTACAAGTTCAGGCCGGTCAACCTTGCCGAGGTCGTGAGCCGTTCGATAAGGCTGCTGGGACGGGCTCTCGATGAAAAGGCTATAGACTTGCGGGTGCAGGTCCCCGAAACACTTTCGCCAGTCTATGCGGATCGTGAGTATCTCGAGCTGGTGGTGCGAAACCTGCTTGATAACGCAATCAAGTATGTATCGGATGCGGACGGACGGATCAAGATTTCCGCCCGACAGTCGAATGGCATGATGCGCTTCGAGATAGAGGATAACGGTGTAGGTATTCCGCAGCAGGACCTTGGAAGGGTATTCGAACGATTTTACCGGGTTGACAAGGCACGTTCACGGGAAATTGGCGGAACAGGGCTCGGGCTTTCAATCGTGAAGCACATCGTCCTTGCCCATAACGGCCACGTTGAAGTGCATTCCCGCCTGAACATGGGGTCGATTTTTACGGTAACGCTGCCGCTTGCTTCAAAAGAACAACAGCACAACCAGGTATGATACAGTTTTTTCTCGAGTATATAGAGTCGTTTGGTATCGGGCCGGTACAGTCCCGCATTGTACTGACGGGGCTTATGATTGTGGTTGCAGGTATTCTTGTGGTCATTGCAGAGGTGATGACCAGGAACTTTCTGCTCAGGGCAGTCTCCGCTTTTGCACGCAAAACCCGTACTACACTTGACGATCTTCTTTTGCAACATAGTGTATTCCGCTGGCTTGCACACCTTATTCCGCCAGTCCTGCTCTATAATTTTGCCGTTCCGGTGCTGCAGTTCTATCCCGATAGTATCGGGCTTGTTCAGTCGCTGGTAACGATCTACCTCACGGTGATCGTGATTGTGCTGAGCCTTAGCGCACTGGATGCGTTGCAGAGCTATTTCAGTACCCATCCCATTGCCGGTAAGATGCCGCTGAAGAGTTTTATCCAGGTACTCAAGACGGTGATATTCACTATCGGCTCCGTGATTGTCGTAGCCAAGCTGCTTGGCAAGTCGCCGATCGTCTTTTTCAGTGGTATTGGTGCATTTACGGCTGTCATCATCCTGATTTTCAAGGATTCCATCCTGGGGTTTGTGGCGGGCATACAGCTGAGCACCAATAACCTCGTCAGGGTAGGGGACTGGATAGAGATGCCGAAGTACGGGGCGGATGGTGATGTTGTCGATATTTCGCTGGTAACGGTTTCCGTACAGAACTGGGATAAAACCATAAGTACGATACCAGCCTATGCACTTATTTCCGAAGGGTTCAAGAACTGGCGGGGGATGAGTGATGCGGGAGGACGCAGGATCACGCGCTCGATCAATATCGATATGCAGAGCGTCAGGTTCTGTGACGAGGAGATGCTCGGCGAACTTGAGCGTATACAGTTGCTGAAGCCCTACCTGGAGTCGAGGCAGAGCGAGATAGACGAGTACAATGCAACGCATGATGTCGATACCGCAATGCCAGTCAACGGCAGGAGGCTTACCAACCTCGGAACGTTCAGGGCATACCTGGTCGCTTACCTGCGCAACCATCCGAAAATCAATCCTGAGATGACCTTCCTTATCAGGCACCTGCAGCCGACAGAACATGGTATACCGGTGCAGATCTACGTGTTCAGTAATGATATCGTCTGGGCGAACTACGAGGCTATCCAGGCCGATATCATGGATCATGTGCTCTCTATCCTGCCCTATTTCGGGCTCAGGGTGTTCCAGGATCCTTCGGGGGGAGATATCGCTGCAGTAGGTGCACTGCTTGCACAAGCGAAGGAGGCCTCTTAGGCCTCCTCAAGGTTGATCGCAAACCCTGCTCCTACTGTGAGCAGCCTTCCTGTGTGGAGCCGACCGAACGCCTCTACAGCCGGTTTTCCACTGCAGTGGGTGGGGCCAGCTGTCCGGATTCCGAACCGCTCGAGCTCCCTTACGGCATTGTCCGCTTCCTCATCGGAAAAGTCCCGCCAGTGGAACCCTCCCAGAAGAAGGTCTATACCGTCTGGTGAAAACAGTTGCATGGTTCTGTCGAGGATCGCCGGTACCGTAGGGTGGGAGCAGCCGGTTACCACACCGGTTCGTCCGTTGCGTCTGAGTACCAGGGCTTGTTCCGGCATTGGCTGCCCTTTGTAGGTTGCCGGAACTGACCCTGTCGTGTAGATGCCTTCAGCTACTTCCATACCCGGGGACGTAAAGACTACGTTGCCACCAGCTGCCTCTATTTTTTCCTCGAGATCCTTGCCCATATCCTTGCCGATGAAGACCGATATTCCCGGTCGCTCCCTGAGGATGTCTTCGAGTCCTCCGATATGGTCCCAGTGATTGTGGGAGAGTACAACCTGGTCGATCTGAGCAGGCGAAATGCCGAGATGTTTCATGTTCTGGAGCAGTTTTGCTCCATCTTCACCAGTGTCAAAGAGAAGATGCTGGTCAAGCAGGACAGCGAATCCCCACCCTGATACAAGTTCGGGGTCAAGGGTGGTGTTATCGTAAAGAACCTGGAGAGACAAGGGATGCTGCATCGCTGATAATCTGGTTGTGAAGTGGTATTCGTATGTCGGGAAGAGCGTCGGGGTGGTAGAACCCCGCTTCGTGCACTTCGTGGTTAATGCGTATCTCTGGTGTGTGCACGATGATTTTATAAGCAATCACCAGGAGCGAACCGTACATCTCGTTCTCACGGTGATATGCGCCAATAAGGCCTTCTACGCGGCCCTTTAGTGAGGTTTCTTCCAGTAGTTCGCGAAGGCATCCTTCTTCAGGCGTTTCACCGGTTTCAAGGAACCCGCCTGGAAGTGCCCACTCGTTTTCTGCCGGAGGGTGCGCCCTTCTTATGACAAGAAGTTCGTCATCCTGGTTCCGGGCAAAGGCTATGGTAACCGGAAGCGGGTTGCGGTAATGGATCCAGGAACATGCAGGGCACTGCTGCCGGTCACGGTTTTCTATGACTGCCTCTTGCAGAGGTGTTCCGCATTTGGGGCAAAAGGTAAATGTATGCATAACTGTATCCCGAGGATGTTGCTGTACAGGTAGCTCATTATACTGTTTTTAGCTTTCAGCTGAAAACCAGCAGGGTTGTTGCAAGAAACTTTTTGCCTCGTTGCCACATTGAGTCAGGTATAATTTTCTACCATTCTATACCACGCTTAGTATGCAGTTACTCGAGAAAGCTTCCAAAGCGCCTCTGTTTTCTTCAGTTGACCAGGATGGCGCTCCTGTTGGGTTGCAGGATTTCCTTGGACGAAAGGTTGTCCTCTATTTTTATCCCAAAGATGATACTCCCGGATGCACGAAAGAAGCTTGTGCTTTTCGTGATAATTTCCCTAAATTTAAAGAGATAGGGGTTGAAGTCCTGGGGGTGAGCGTAGACGGTGAAACAAAACACAAGAAGTTTACCACAAAATACGAACTTCCTTTCCGGCTTGTGGTCGACGATGAAAAGCGTATTGTGGAGCAGTACGGTGTTTGGGGAAAAAAGAAGTTCATGGGACGAGAGTACATGGGCACCAGCAGGGTGACCTATCTGATAGATGAACAGGGCGTTATCGAGGAGGTATGGCCAAAAGTCAAGCCGGATAAACACGCCGAGGAGATCCTCGAGTACCTGGAAAAACATTAGTGAGCTATGTTCAATGAATTCGATCAACTGCAGGCAGGAATGCTGGTGATGGCATCAGCTGTCATGCTCGAGCAGAATTTTCGCAGGACGGTACTTCTCATGTGCGAGCATAACGAGGATGGATCTGTAGGTTTTATTCTCAATCGTCCAATGGAAGTGACCGTTGGCGAAGCTGTAGCCGAGTTCGAGGGCATCGATGCCCCGTTGCATATGGGTGGACCTGTACAGGTCGATACCGTCCATTACCTGCATATGCGTGGCGACGTTCTCGAAGATGCCATGGAGGTGAGCCCAGGCATATTCTGGGGTGGTGATCGCCAACATCTTAATTCCCTGCTTTCGGCCGGAGTAGTGCAGCCTGAGGAAGTAAGGTTTTTTCTTGGCTATGCCGGCTGGTCGCCAGGTCAGCTCGAAGAAGAGTTCAGTGAGGGAGCGTGGTATACCACCGAGGCTGCGAGAGACATAGTTTTCAGCGATGAGTACGAGCGTATGTGGAGTCGCGTTGTCCGTTCCAAGGGTGGTGACTACTGCTTTGCTGCAAACTCACCGGAACTGCCTGGTATGAACTGAGTTTGTCGTTCGGCTCAGCCAGCGAAGGTCAGGATGACAATGAGGAGCAGCCATGACAGGATGCCCCACAGCAGGACCTGTGTGACTTTGAGTTTTTTCATACTGATGGAACGGAAGGGTCGTTGGTGATGTTTGTACTTATGCTGGTAAAATTATATATACCAGTCAGGTTTTCAAACCGTGTTCTTTTTTATTACTGGGGATGACAGGCTTTTGACAGGGCAGGTGTGCGATGTTGTTGCACTCCGAGTTTCAGCATGGATGGACTCGTTAAAGAAGTCTATGCAAATCCTAGATGCAGACGATTATTCGTATGCAATGGCTGCCTGATTAGCATAAGTTAATTTAGACGCCATCGTTCGGTAGGGGAGGCGCTTACTCCGAAGCTGCCGAATGGCATAACCCGCGCTTGAGCTTCAGCTCGCGCAAGTAAGCCTTATCTGTTTGTGCCCGGAAAGGCAGGTAGAGTACTCATTCGGGATAGTGCGTCGAACTTTGTCGGTAAAGTCGTGGCGCGCGAAACTTCAACCACCGAAGATGAGTGTGGTAGCAGCTTCAAGCAATGTTCTGGACGCGGGTTCGATTCCCGCCATCTCCACCATTTAAAAAAGACAGACCCGTCCACTAACCACGTCCGGTTGGTGGACGGGTTTTCTTTTTCTGCGTATTGTCAGCGACTTACGTCGTTTTCGGGGGTGTCGGCGCTACCGCCAAAATCACTCCCTTTTCGGGAAATCCGTCATACCCAGCTTCTCTTTCGCCTCAAAATTCTCCGCATTCTTACCCCCATTCTCCGGACCTCGTCCGGACTCCTGCATTTTTTCCTGCAACCGCTGCTCGGCGATTTCGTCGGCAAACTGGTTGATACTTTTCATCACTAGTGTCCGGTTGTTGAAAAAATAAATCCCTGCAAAGCGTTATAAGAGAATAATATACGG
>JGI10211J34971_10000027_pt1 | contig 101193 bp, 55 predicted proteins | sample Etolagsediment_FD_34971 | JGI IMG/M metagenome (IMG submission 34971) | reverse complement strand
CTAAATAATTTAACCATTCATTAAATGTATTTCCGTATTTAGCTTTTTTATTTGTTTTTTCATGTGATAATAAACCTTTTACATTTTCAAAAATAAAATATCTTGGTTTGTTTATTTTTATGAATTCATGTGAATTTAAAAACAGTATTGATCAACCACGTTTTCCTGCCATACTAAAACCTTGACATGGTGGTGAAGTCATATAAATACCAAGTGATTTTTCTGGAATTTTCCTATCATAAACGTTTTCAGGATAATATTCAGGTTCACCATAATTGTAAATATATGTTTGTCTTGCGAATTTGTCCATATCACACGCAAATATTTTATTTTGTTTTATTCCTGCTTTTTCAAGTGCTTGGTCAAATGCACCAACACCACTAAAATCTGAACCTGTGTCAATTATTTTTTCTTTCATTACATTCTTGTTTTTAAATATCCTTTTCTTCTGGACCAACTATCATTTTCATGTATAAATTTGTGACCGTCTGATGAAACTGCAATCCAAAATTCAGTGTTTAAAAGCAATGATCCAATTCTTCCTTTTGAATGATGAACTTCTGTTGCAAGTCTGTTTGGATAAACAGGACAATATTTATTTTCTGGAAGTGACATGAATTCTTTTTTTCTTCTTGAATATTCCTTCAATTTCACTTCCATTGATTTTGAAACTTTCTTAATTGGTTTTTGATTTCTTTTTAACCAATTTTTCCTTCCTTCAATGCTTTTCTTATTGTATTCCAATTTTAAATGAAAACCACAAATCCAATCTTTCTTTCTTGCAATATAAGTTGATGTGCATCCTGGAATTGAACAAGGAACATTATGTAAGTTTTTAATACGCATTAATTTTTTATTTTATTAAATAGTCTTCTGATTAGATATCCACGAATAAATGAAACTATAAAAAACACTGCTGTAATTAATATATTTTGATTTATAGAAACTTTTATATTTAATAAAGGATAGATTATCAATTGAATTAAAAAACTCGTTACAAGTCCAATAATTATATTTGTAATACTTTCAATTACACTCAACTTCTTACTTTGCATATTAAAACAGTTTAGGTTGATTAATACCATCAAGATGTTTGTCAACCTGTTCTTCAAGAAATTTTGACCTTTGCAATGAATAAGATGTTCTATTTTTGAAATAATAGCTTTGTGCTTCACGCATTTTGAATACTAATTTTTCAAATTCATTCATAATTTTTGCATTATATTAATAAAACTTTCATTTGAAATTGGTGTGACTGCTTGAACTTTGTTTTGATACCAATGAAGAAAAGCTGACATTTTAACCACTTTTGATTTTCCTTTTATTCTTCCTGAACTTAAATATATCATGACCTTAAATTTCTTAATTCAAAAACTTCTTTATTTTCTGGAAATTGTGCAATATATTTTCTTGCATATCTACTTGTAAAAATATCATTGATTTTAAATTCATCACCTGTTGTTGAAAGTGTTAAATTCCATCTAATAAAACCAAGTATTGTTTTTGCAGAAAGTTTCTTCTTGCCTTTTGAAATAGCTTTCTGAACCTGTTGTTTGAATAAAGCCCAAACCATTGGATTCTTATTATCAAATTCTTCAAATTTTTCTTGAATTGTTTTTCCTGAATATTCAAAATAAGTTGGCATAATTAAAGTGTTTTTTGATTGATTATCTATTAAAATTTAAGTCTATATTTTTAAAATCATCTGGAAGATGAATAATGAAGTTCATATTTTCTGCACAATACCTTACAATATTTTCAAAAAGATTTGATATTTCTTTTGTACTTGGAAAATTAACTGAACCAATTTCAAGTGAATGAACAACCTTTATTTTCCTTCCTGTATTGATATTTGTATCATAATGAAAAAGGAATAATTCACGCATTTGTTTATCTGCTTCAACTTCTGTGATATTTTCACCAATTGATTCAAAGGCCCTGATGACATCTTTCATTAAAAAACCATGATAATATGCAAGTTGTTGTTTTGTTGTTTCATTAAAGTCCTGAATAATTAATATCCTGATATTTCTTGTTTCTGGCTTCTTTAATTCTTTTGCAGCTTCAAAAATCAATCTTTCTTCAAAAATCAATCTTCCTTCTGGTGTTATAACTGCAGATGTGTTGAATAATACTTCCATCATCTTATTTGTTTAATTGGTGAATGTTTTATATTCCAATAATGTTTACAATCTTTTTCATCTGCAGAAAATATTGCATCTTCTTTGAATCTGAAACAAGTTTCTTTTTTACTGCAGTTATTATTTTTACAGGTATTAATCATTGAAATATGCTTTTAAATGTTCTTTATTACAGAAATCACCATCACAAGGTTCACCACAATAACTGCAAGTGTTTTCTGATTCATCTTCTGGTGCTTCTGTTTTCCAATTGTCTAAATTTCCAAATATTATCATAGTATTATGTATTAGTTGTAATTACACATCAAAGATAATTCTTTTTTTGATATAAACAATACTTTTATTAATTATTTTACTTTCTGAATGATTCACCTGGAAATTCTAATATATTGAACTGTTCTTGAAGTCTATCAAAAACACGTGGTCCATATTTTTCTTTAATTTCTAAAAGTGAAAGATTTGTTGTTAAATATGTTTTCTTTTTATTCAAGTATCTTTTTTCAAGAATATCTTTCATTAAATTCTTCTTTCCATAATTACTTGCATGTTCTTCTGTTCCAAAATCATCAAAATATATTTTTCTAACATTGTTATATTTTTTAAAAAAGTGCTCTTTTGAAACATTTCCTGCAGATTCAAATTCATCAACAAGTTCAAGTGTTGATGTTGCTACAAACCAAATAAAATTATTTGGCATTAATTCCTTTCCTAATAAATGAAATGTGTTCATCATTGCTGTTTTGCCACAACCATATTTTCCTGTGATTAAAAGTCCTTTGTTTAGATTTGGAATATTAGCTGTTAAAGGTGTTTTATTAAATGATATGTCTTTTGCAAAGTATCTTGAAATTAAATCAAGTATTGGTCTATTGACATCATTGATGATTAGTTCAGTGCAATATTCACGTTCAAATATGTTTTTAAATTTCTTTTTAACTGCATTCAATGATATTGGAAAATATTGTTCACCTGCAGGTTTTAAATTTCTTATTGATTTGTTATAATCAGACTTTCTTTTTTCAATTGCTGCAATTTCTTCTGGTGTTTTATCCCCAAATTCTTTTTTATACCCACCTGGATCAACTCTTTTCGATTCTGATAATTGTTTTATTAAATTTTCTGAATTCATTTTTTGTTTGGATTTGATGCATTTAATTTTATTCCTTGTTGTGAAACTGCAGAACTTGATTTTTGTTTCCTGTTCCAATTTCTAAAGTGTGAATTGAAATCTGATTCTTTTTTCATTATTTCATTTCTTTCTTGTAATTCATTAATAAACTTTCCCATCTGTTGTTCCAGATGTTGTTCATTCATAAAATTATTTTTCGGATTTGAAATAACTGCAGAAATTAGTCTTTTATTTTTTAAGTATTTTAATTGTAAATCAAAAATGTTGAAAATTGAATCTGATGATGAATCATTATCTTCACCTTCTTTACTTTCTTTTACTTCTTTACTTTCTTTAATTGTTGACCTTTGATTGACCTTTGATTGACCTTTGATTGACCTTTGATTGACTTCTAATTGACCTGTCTTATTATAACTTTCATATTTACAGACTGTTAGCATTGACCATTTAACACCTTTTTTTAATGAAATCATTTCATCATTTTGTAAAATTTTTAAAAAATTTCTTGTTGGTTTTTCTGTCCATTTCCATCTTTTCATAAGAAAAGAAGTGCTAATTGGATATTGGCCACGATTCCATTGACAAAGTATTCCATTTATCAATTGTTTATTATCATCTGTATATGAAACTAACTGTATTAAGTCAAGCCACGCTTCAAACCTGCTGAATTTTCTTCTTTCAGACCATAAAAAATGATTGAATAGTTTCCTATTAATAGGAATAAAGTTCTTCATATTAGTGTATAAAAAAACCTTTAAGGTTCATCAGTGCAGTGATTCCCCTTAAAGGTTTTAAATGTTTTTATGTTCATAACACCTGCACGTGTTAATCAATGCGAATTTAAACAATTTTTTTAATAGATTCCAAATGTTGTTTGAAATCTTTTTCTTCATCAGGATTTAATTCAGATGAATACTTTATTGATTCAACTGATTTATTCGGTCCATATTGAAGAATACAAAGTTTTCCATTGACTGAAAATTTTGAATCTGTTTTATTTAATGATTTAATGAATGTTGACATACCCTATTTCATTTAAGACTTGATCCAAATATTTCTTTCCTTTTTGAAGTTGTTCTGTTAGAAATTGAATTTCTTCTGGAATTAATTCAATATCAATTATTTTCATTCTGAATTTTTCATCATAATAATGATAATATGAAATAAATTTCCATTTCTTCAATCCTGTGACTAACATTCCACCTACACATTGCCAATAATAATCAGGTTTTTGTTTTTTCAAATCTTCTTGGTCTTTAATAAGTATATGTGTAAGATGGTGTGTTGCGTTTTCAGGACATTTCACTTCAATTCCATAATCTTGACTAACTAAACCATCAGGTGTTGCACCAATGTGTTTATTTAAGTTAAAACACTTCTGTTCATCATCACGGAATTCAACCTGAACACCTTCTTTTTCTTCAAAATAATCAATTGCAATTGGTTCATACTTTTTACCCCATTCAAATTGAAAAAGATTCAAGTCACGATTTTCTGCACCTAATATTTCAGAAATAACATCTTTTAGATATGTTTTTCCTGTTTCTGCAAGATGACCTGCTTCTTTGTCTGCTTTATTTCTTGGAAGTTTCATCAACTTTCCAAAATTTGAACCTGTTATTTTTCCACTTCTGGATTGCAACCATCTTTTGTGTTTATCTGCAGGTGTTTCAATCTTTTCACCAACTTCTGCAGATTTAAGTGCAGACATTACATCTGCACTTAATGGTCCACTTGATTCAATAGATTTATCATCTATTTTTGCTACTATCTTTTTATTCTTCATTTCCTTCAAATAAATTGATTTCTAATTGAACAACTTCAAACATTGGAATTTTACGACTTCCCGATGAACTTAAACCTGTGCAAGTTATTTGAACACCTTGACCAACAGAAACAGATTGAAGTGATTGAACTAATACTGTTTGACCTGCAACAAATGGACTTTTTCCATCATGCAATTTAACAAGATAGTAAACTTCACCATTTTCATTTGATGCTTCTTTTAAACCAAGATAAAAACACTTTTGTGGTTTATCTTTTAACGCAACCCAATCTTCCTTTGTTCTGTAACTTGATGTTACTGTTACACCTTTTTTTGCATCTTTTAATTTTGCAATTGTATTTGTATTTGGCATTAAGAAAGTAACTTCACCATTTACAGGGTACAATTCATTTTTTGTTTTTTGATTTTCATCACTCATGATATATAAATTTATTGATTAATATTCTAATGTTTTGAAATGTTTTATTTGAACTTCTTTACAGAAATTGAAGAAATTAACAATTGAAAAAGGAAGTTTTCCATCATTCCACATTCTTAAACGTAATTCTGAATAATTTATTTGTTCAGAAAGTGTTTTAAAGGATTGCTTTCTTCTTGTTTTATTATGTTGTTCAAATGCTTCTTTAATTGCAATCCTTTGAAGGATCACTTTATCTTCTGTTGGAAAATATGATATTTCAAATAAATCATCAAAGTTAACTTGAAGTACTTTTGCAATGTCTGATAATGCTTGAATTTGTTTTGGAACATTACCTTTATTCCATAAACTTAAAGACCTGCTTTTTACACCTATTGATTCACCAACTGTTACTGCTGTTTTCTTGATTTGAACAGGGTGTTTTTCGTTCCAGGTGTCAATTGATTCTTTGACTTTTATTCTTTTGATTTTCTTCATGTTTCTGTTTTTAACACTACAAAGATAATATTAATTTTGATATAAACAATATTTAATGTAAAAAAAAGACCACCTAAATAAATAAGTGGTCCTTTCCAGATAATCAATCAAATCACCTTAATCATGAGGTTGTTTAAATATTCCTGTATTTAGCTTGAATTTTTTCCTTTGAATAACCTTCCAAACCAAGTTCTTTTCTTTTTAGGAATTGAATCTTGGTTTTTTAATATAACATTTACAGGTTCTTGTTTGTTGTCTGGAACTTGATTAATATTAATATTTAATGAGTCAGATTTTTTAATTTTATCAATTTTTAAATCAATTGCATTATTTATTGTATTGTGAATACTTTCTTTATCAATAGCTTTTTCAATCGTTGGTTTAAGTTGTTCAATAATATCATTTGAAGTCATCCTAGATGCTTTATATCCAATGTATGCACCAACTAATAATATGATAATTGTAATTATAAGATTTTCTGCTGTGTTTTTCCAATTTATACTTCCTATTGCAAACATAATTTTATTTTAAAGATTCATTTCATAGTGTGGAATATCAAGAAAAGACTTGAAATTTCCGCCCCACCTGTTTTTTGGGTGTAATGATTCCCAGTAATCACCAAGTTCTTGAAGAACTGCTTTGTCATAAGTTAATATTCCATCAAGGAAGTGATTAAAATCAACTGCAAGTCTTTTTCCGTGTTTACTTACTAATGTCTGACTTCTTTTATTGCTTTTAATAAGTTTTGGTGCATCATTTTCAACTTCCACACTGTAACCATAACAATAAAGTATCTGAAGTTCTTGTGGCCTGAATGCATCACCAAATGTCAAACCAATACCCATTGAATTAGCTTTCAGAATTAAATCTGCAATGTTTATTGAAAATATTATTTGGTTTTCAGATAGTTTCATTTCTTTTCATTTTTTATTTCTTGCAACGCTTCCTTTATATAAATTATTGCAGATTCATATTCTCGTCTTGTAACAAAATGTTCTTCTTTTTCAATTAAAGGCATATGTACACTTTTTGATTTTGTGTGTGAAATAACCTGTTCCTTTTGTGTTGATGATTCAAACATTCTTGATTCTGCATTTGCAGTGAATTGTCCAATGTAAAAGATTAAATAAAATACAGGAAGAAAACTTGTAAAAGGTAACCAAGATTTTATATTTCTTTTTGTTGATGCTGTCATTTTTTTGGGGTTTTATTGTTTTGTCGGTTTTTGATTTGGTTCTTTATTACCTGCCCAAGTTTTATCTTTCACTTTTTTCTTAATAAAAAACATCACTGTTGATGGTGCATAACCTGTTATTAAATAAACAATATATCCATTTATTTCATAACCTGTTAATTGAACTAATTGTGGAAGCACAATCATAATTCCAATTGCAAGAAAAACTGCAAATAAAAGTCTTTGAATATCTTTCTGTGTTATTGAAACACCTATAAATGAAAGATATTCAATACTTGATTTTTCTTGATTTCCAACATATGCATTTTGAAATTCTGCAATTAAAAAACCTATTAATGTAAGTCCTAATACAACTAAAATTGATCCTAAAATATTCATAATCTATTTATTAAATTTAAATTTCTTCTGCAAACTCAAATGTGACACCTACATTCGCACCCTGTCCATTCTCTCTGTGCATTGTGAAAATGAAAATTTCTCCAGGCGTCAAATATATATCTGTTCGCCCCTCGAATAATGCACTGGTATTATAAGTTGTATCTTGCCCAACTCTCGAACCAAAAACAGCGGGTGTCGCCTTTGTTGAATCAAAAGTAATTGGCGTGGTGACTATTGGTGTATTATAAACTAAATACTCTAAATGTCCGTCACCGTAATCTCGCCAAACTTGATCATTTAAAGTGATAGCTGTCTCATCTCTTGTCGCCCAAACTCTTAACATTGATTTTTCACTTGAATAACCACTTGCCAACAACGCTAAGACGTCGCGAGTATTTCTTTTGCCATCTACTGTTTTTTTACTTCTTACAACTAAAATAGGTTGATTGAACCCCGTAATAGCTACTTGACCCGATTCATTTTCAACTTGAATTGACCCGTATGTCTTACCATTAGTATCACCACCCTCAGATGTAATATCAACACATCCAGCTTCAAGAATCACTTCATCACCTAAATTAACACATTCAAACGCAATTGGATTCGCGGGATTAAACATTGTTAACTCTGTCTTCGTACCTAAATAATTGATAGCTTGTACTTCTTGAAGATTTATAAAGAATTTATAATTTCCAACTCCTCTCCATTGCATTTGAATATCATAGATATTCCCTTTTTCAAAATCAATAACAGTACTTATAAATCTTTCATCATCAGTTGTGATTAAATCAACAGTCGTTCTAACCACTGCAAATAAAGAATCTCTTCTTAGATTAAAAAAAGAACCACTTTCATTTGTAAAATAACCCCATTTTCTTGAGCCGTTATTTTCTGGATTTGGTAAAAAAACCGCAGTTGAATATAAGTGACCCCTATTTGGTTGATACCTTGGGTTTCTATAAGTATCAAGGCAAGTTTTATCATTTAGTGTTGATCCTGATGTTAAATGTAATTTTCCATTGACACTTGTCGCATTTTCAATCGCACGCTCAACTCCATTAAATGTTTCCTTCCAAGTTGTCACAGGAACATTAAATGTAAACATTCCGTGCAATATTGAGTAATCAGTAATAGATTTTGAACGCCCCCAAGCATCATACCCTAATTCATTCTTAGAAATATTAAATGATGTTACATTTGTAGAACTGTTTATTAATTTTACAGCATCATCAACATTTGTTGGATTTATTCCATTTATAGAGAAATCAGAAAAATTTGATGTTGTTTTATAATCACTTGAAGAATTCAGAGTTGTATTTTTAATTCTTACGGTGTTATCGTCAACTTCACTTGCAATTAATTGATTTCCTGTTGTAACACCATTAATTTCATATGCGGATTCATTTACAATTGTATTTATTGTAAGTACTTGCCCAAATGAACTGATATATATCAGTAAAAATGATATTAATAAAAATAATTTTTTTAGATTTTTCATAATTTTCCAACTTTTAAACCAAGTGTGATTGTTTGCTTGTAACCAACTTGTGTATTATAATTTTTTACAACTTCATCAATTTTATATTTTCCATTTCTTTCTGGTGTTCTTTCATCAATCAAATGTGCAATATCACCATGATTAATTGAAGGTGAACCAAATGTTGTGATTTTACCTGTAACACCTGTATAAAACAGTTTTGGAAGTCTTTGTTTAACTAAATTAGTTAACGCATTAAGACTTAAATCAGGAACTTTCAATGTGTTTAAAACACCAATTGGTTTGATTGTACTGACAACAATTTCATTTTCTGGAAGATTATCTTTATATGTTGCAAACACTTCAAATTTAGTTCCATTTTTCTGAATTGAAATTCCGTGTGAAATAACACCAATATCTGTATCATTTTGAAATTTCAAATCATCACTTCCTTGAACCACGTTTTCTTGAATATTCAACAATATTTCTTTTGTATCTTCATTATCAATCAATTCTGTGTTTATATTTAGAACACCTTCTTTGAAATTACTTAAAACACCAAGTTTTGATTTTAATTCATCGAGTACATTTATCAATGTGGCGTTTTCTGAAACACGCCAATCACCAATTTCTGCATCAAGTATGTTTGTTTCACCATTATAAAATGTTTCAATTAGTTCTTGAATTGTTGTGTTTTTCAATGTTGTTGCAGGAAGTGATTTTCTTTTCAATTGAAAAGATTCATCTTCCAATTTTAGGACCAACGGACTGTTTTTGTCAATGAACGAAATATACCCTTCAAACTCTTTTACTAAATTAGGAAAATAACCTAAATAAATAACAACTTTATCACCAATATTTATTTTATCAATCAGATTTTCTTTTCTTCTTAACCTATTAGGAAAAGTCACTGTTGCAGTATCTGTGTAATTTGTTCTTTTTTTAACTATCTCAACAGATGTGACAATGTCGAATTTAAACTTTTCTTTTCCTGTGTTCCTGTCAAATATTGATATGTCTGATTGTTTTCTTAACATAATTATCTTGCAATTTCAATATCTGCTAATGCTTCAAGAAGTGCTTGTTCAATCATTTCTTTAACACTTGCAGGTGCTTCTTTTATATTTTCAGTTTTTATATTGAAATTTTCAACTAATTTATTAATGTTTATATTAAATTGTTTTGGTGCTGCAGATGTCACTGTTTGTTGTGAATTCTTTTGTCCACCACCTGCACCAACTATTCCTGAACCAAGACCAACACCACCTTCACCTGCAACACTTCCAATTGATCCAATTCCTATTCTTTCACCAATTTTTGATTTTTCCTGTTCTTTTCTGAATTCTTGAACACCTTTTGAAAAACCTTTTGAAAATGTATTTCTGATGTTTTTTATCATTTTTCCAACACCTGGAATTTTTTCAAGAAGGTCCAGAAATTTATTAAATGCATTCATAGCAAGTTCAATTGGTTTTTGAAGGAAATTCATTATTGCTTCACCTATGAATTTTAAACCTTTCCACAATTCCTTCAATCCTGCAATAAAAACTTTAAATAAGAACTTTGCAACTTTTGAAACAACTGCAAAAACACCTTGAAGAATTCCACGAAATGTTTCTGATTGTTTATAAGCAACAACAATTATTGCCACAAGTGCTGCAATTGCAAGAATTATCAATCCAATTGGATTTGCAAAAAGTGCTATATTTAAAGCCCATTGAACTGCAGTCCATATCTGTATTATTCCAACAAGAACACCTATAATTGCAACAAAAACACCAAGTATTTGAACAAATGTAGTGAATACACCTGTGTTTCTTTCAATTACATCTGCAACTTTTGAAATTAATTCTGCAAAGAAATTTATAATTGGAAGGATTGCACCACCAATTACTTCTTGTATATCACCAAGTCTGTTTGATAACTGTGTTAAACCACCTTTTCCTGCTTTTGCTGCTGCTTCTGCAGAACCACCAAATTGTGTTTCAAGTTCTTTTAAAATAATATCTTGCGCTTCTGCAATTCTGTTTGTTTCTTGAAGTGATTTAATCACTTTTATTTGGTCATCAGAAAATTGAATTCCAGACCTACTTAATGCAGATAAATTTTTCTTTGGGTCATTTAATGCTTTTCCAAGTTGAAGTGCTGCACCTTTTGTGTCACCACCCATTCTTGTAGCAAGATTCAATGCAGCCATTTGTGTTTTATCAAATTGACTTTCTGTAATATTAGTAAATGTCAATAGTTGTGCAGTGACATTTTGAAGAATATCTTCATCACCAAATATTGTTTTCTTTTGAAGGTCTGATGCTTGTTTGGTTAATTCTTGAAATGTCTTTCCTGAAACATTTTTTGTTGAAATTAAACCCTGTCTTACTTGTGCTTCTGCTTTTGCTTGTTTATCAAATGCATCAATTGATTTTTTTGCAAACACACCAATTGCCGCTGCTGCTGCTGTAGCTGCAAGTGCTGTTCCTGCAGAAATAGATTTATTCACTTTCTTAACTTCATTATCAAGTTTATCAACTTGTGTTGATGCTTTCTTGATACCTGATGAAAAAGTTTTATCTTTTAATGTTAGAACGTATTCAACAATATTTTTTGGCATTATAAAGGAAATTTTGCAGGTTTATTTTTATCACCATTCAATCTTCTGGAATCAAATTCAATTGCATAAACAACTTGGTCATATAATTCAAACCAATCTTCCATGTCAAGTGCATTTAATTCTGTCAAAGATGTATGAAAATAAAAATGAAGAAGTGCATTTGCTTTTTTAAACGCATTTGCAACATCTTCATTTTCATCTATACTTAATTTGTTTAATTTTTTTTTAAACGACCTTGTAAAACTTCAATAACTTGTGCAGCTTGAAGTGCTGCTGCAAATCTTAATTCTTCATTGTCAAGAATTTCATTATCACCTGCAACCCAGCAATTTTTCAAAATATGATTTCCTGCCTTATACATATCAGGATCATCTTTAATGCTGCTTAATGCACCAAGTGCTTTTGAAAGAACGTATGGTTTAGGGTGGTTTAAAATGCATCCAAGACCATTTTCAAGAACTAATATTTTAGTCTTTGAACCTTTTGGAACTAATTTTCCGTATTTTTCAAGGATTTTTTCTTCAATTAAATCAAAGAATCTTTCCTGTTCTTTTTCGTTTAAATCATCAAATTTTGCTTTCAGAATCTGATTATCTGTTTTTGTTATCTCACTCATGATTATTAATTAAGGTTAAATGAAATCTATTCCTGCAATAATTAAAGAATATGTTCTTTTCACTTCTGGATCATCAGTTGCAACTTCAATTCCATCATCAGTGAATTCACAATTTTTTACTCTTATTTTTGAAACACTAACTGAATTGTCTAACACTGCTAAAACTTCAAAAACAGGTATGTTTAAAAGTTCACGTGTTGGACTTAAATTTCTTAATTTTAATGTTTCAGAAAATGATAAATCAATTGATGCTTCATATTCTTTTGTTGCACGACCTCTTGAAACAGGTTCATCAGAAAATCCTTTGTTGTTTGTTTTTTCTTGTGAAACTGTTGCTGTCAATGCAGAAACACCTGCAACATTGATTCCTGCAATTATCAGTGAAATATCTGATGCACTGAATGCTTTTCCGTTTATTAATACTTGTTTATCTTGTGCCATAATTTTAACCTATTTTTGGAACAAATCCAATATTAACAATAATTTCACGTGCTACACCAACAGGAACAATTTTCACTGTTATCACAACCTGTGAAGTTGCAAGAACATTTTGATTTGGGTCAATTAAAACACTTCCTTCTGGAAGTTTTCCTGTTGCTTGGTCAACACTTATTTCACCATCTTGTGCCATTTGTTCAAGTGCTGTCAATGCTGCATTTTCAAACCCAAAAATTGTTGTTTCACTTAATTGTCCAGATGTTGCATCAACATATAAAGGTGAATTGATAAATGGCAATAATTTTTGTCTTACAAGTCTAACTGCTTTTTGAATAGTTCTTGAGTTTTCAATATAAGCAAAATCACTTGTTGCAAGTGTTGTTTGTGGTGAATCAATGTAAAAAGTACCTGTGATTTCCTGTCTTTTTATCATTAATAAATAACCTTGACCAGATATTGTTTCAATTAATGCGTTTGAAATATCTTTAACAAGTTGACCATTTGCAAATGCAGGTTCTTGAAATTCAACTGAATCTGCAATATCAAATTTATCAACCCATCCAATGTTTTCATGAACATTTGAAAGCGCTATTGTTCCAAGTGTAGTTCCTAATGCTGTGATACTTTGACCAACTGAATCAAATAGTTCTTTTCCTGTTCCAGAACCATCTTGTGCAATATCTACTGAAACCCATCTTTTATTTAATGCACGTAAATCTGCAAGTGTTGATAAATCTGCAACACCTGAAATGTCTGCACCTAAAATTCCGATTGTTGGTCTATCTTGACCAAGTAATGTGTCAATTGAAGAACTAACTGCATTAACAAGTGAAGATGCAAATGCAATGTCATAATAAACACCTATTTGTCTTAACTCACCATCTGCAAAGTTCTGTAAATCTTCAACCTGTTGACCACCATCATACACACCTGCATTTTCATCAAATAAATAAATATAAAGAACACCTGTGTTTCCTGATTTATTTAAAATTCTGAAATATTCTGAAATGTGATAATGTGCAATCTTGGTTGCATCGTTGGCTGAATCACTTGTAATTCCAAGTGCTTCTGCTTCTTGAAGTGTGAAAACTTTTTTAAATCTGTCATCTGTGGCAAAACCTGCAGGAAGTTGTGCATCGACAAATGGAAATGCAATTCCTGAAAAATAATCTTTTCCAGGTATTGCACGACCAAGTCCACCTTCTTGAATATTAAATGTTATTGCATTTATTGGCATAACTTAATTCAAATTTTATTTTTTAGTTTCTTCTTTTTTCGCTGCAGGTGCTTTTTTCGCTGCAGGTGCTTTTAGTTCAACATCTTCACGTGTGATTTTATGTGTTTCAAAATCATCAACAAATCTTGGTGGAACAACATAATAAAAATGACCATTACCACGTGCATACATAACTTTTACACTTGGTTTTTTAAAATAACCATTCTTTTTTGCAATTTCAATCAATTCTTGTTTTGATTTTCCTTGAACTTTCTTTTCTTCTGATTTTTTCATGACTTATCTGATTTTAATGATTAAGGAACTAATGTTTCAATTAAAGCAACAACACCTTTTTCATCAGAACGCCCTGATGATGCACCAAATCTTACATTTGATGAAATGATGTCTGCTTGATATTCTGGATTGTTTGGATCATAATAAACATTCACATTTCCTTCTGAACGTCTTACCATTTTTTCGTGCCAAAATAAAACACCACCAACTGATGTTGCATTTGGAACTAAAACTTGAACAGTTCTTCCACCAACAACTGCAGGTGTATAATCTATTTTAACAGGTGTTGCAGGAACAGCATCATCATAAACGATGTTTGCACCAAGTCCTTCATTCCAACGTGGTTCATACCAATCAATACCAAGCCATCTTCCAATTGTTCCTTGCTTCAACAATGTGTCCATTCCTGTTTTTTCAAAATCTCTAAATTCAGGAATATTCATAATGTCATTCCAGAATGCAGGTGTTGGAAGCGCATACAATTTACCTGCAGGAAGATTCATTTTTTGGAATAAACCTTTTACATTTAAAATATCTGCTAACACTGCACGTTTTACTTGACCTGCATGTCCACCAACAACTTCACAAGTTCTTGTTGCTGTACCTGTTGTTTTTACCATTCTGGCAACTGTTGCAGGTGACCATTTAACTGCAGCATAATTTGCTACTTGTGTATTTAATTCAAGTGACATTTCTTCACGAATTTCTTGTTGTTTTGAATAAGACAATTCACCATCTTGATTGTTTTTATCAATCACAACAGGTGGAACAAAGAAATTCTGGTTTGCATACGTTTTTAACGTGTTAATTCTCTTAATTGGATCAAGTTTATCTGCTGCTGCAAGATTGTTTCCTGCATTATCATAATCAATTTGAACATTTCCAATTACTGCTGCAGCTTGTTGTTGTGCTTGTGGAATGTCAATTGATTCTGCACTTGATGGTGCATCTTTTTTTGAACGCTTGTAAAATGCGTTATCTGGGAAAAGATTTTTTTGTAAATCTCTACTAAATATTTTTACTCTTACTTCTGGCATGATAATAATTTTAAAAGGTTGTTTTTTTATTTTAAATTGTCAAAATCAATGTTTGAATTCAAATATGCTGTTTCCAATTTCTTGTATTTGGCATTATTTGTTTTTTCTAAATTTGCAAGTGTTCCTGCAACATTGTGTTTATGAAATTCCATTGCAAGTTTATCATCTGCATCTGCATCTGATCCACCTTCATTGATTTTGTTTGTAACGTCAACAAATTCAACTGATAATGAATCAGTGATTGATTTGAATCCTTCAAAATTTTCTTTTGCTTGATTAACTAATGAATCACGGTTTTCTTTTTTTAATTTACCTGCATTAATTAATGAATCAACATATGCTTCTGCTGCTGCATCTGCATCTTCTTTTGCTTTATCAACTAATGCTTGCTTTTCACCTTTTAATTTAAGGATTTCTGCATCCTTTTCATCAATAGATGTTTTCTGGTCATTAACTTTGTTTTGCAAAGTTTCAATTGCTTCAACTGCTGAATTTTCTGCAGCATCTTCACTTAAATTTAGTTTTTTGTTTACTAATTTCATCTTTTTAGATTTTGATTCTACTTTTATTTTTGAACATGCAGCCATCAATTCAATAGCTGTTTTATTTTTAATGTCAACACTTTCATTTGACAATTTAACTACTTTGTCAACCATTCCAAATGATTTCATTTCAGATGAATTTAACCTTTTCCCTTCTTTCATCACCTTCTTTACTTCTGAATCAGTTTTTCCTGTACTTGAAACCATTAAATTAACTAATGAACCACGCATACTTAATGCTTCATTTTTCAATTCACCATCTTCCATTTCATCAATAGTTATTAATGTACCATCTTTTGCTTGTGCCATTGGTTCATGAACAATTCCAGAACCAAAATTTGCAACAGTTCTTTTTCCTTTATCACCGAATGCAGAAATCATTCCTGCCATTGAATCTGCTATTCCAACAACATGTGTTTCAATAGATGCACCATTCATTCTGACAATATTCATTGCATTGATTATTGACATTCCTTTGATAATTCCACCACCAATACTGTTGATGTTTACACGTATAATTCTGAAACCTATTTCAGAAAGGAAAACCATTTCACGTGCAAATTCATCACCATTTATCATGTCTTGTCTTTTTTCACTTCCGATTTCACCAAACAACATCATGTCTGCTGCTGCAAGTTTTTCATCAATGTTTTTAACAAAGTTTAAATTGTGATTTTTGTATTCCATAATGTAAATATATAAATATTATATTAATTAAATCAAAAAAATATCAGTCTTTGCAGTTGTTTTTCAAGTCATTCCAAATTGTTTTTTCTGATAGAAAAAGTCTTTCTGAACACTTCTTGACTGCATCTGTTGTTGGACCTTTATGATTATTGACAAACTGTTTGACAAAATCAGACCTTTTTTGAATTTTATTTTTATCTCTATTCACCTGCAATGTTAATTGTTAATGATCCAGGTTTTGCATCACCTGTGTGTTTTATTAATAATTCTGGTTGAACTTCAAAATCAACAGGTTGTGCATCAATGATACTTTCACCAATTCCTGTTTTTCCACATTCAAAAACCCTTAATGCATAAACAACAGGCCAATCACGCCAAACTTTATGTCTTAAAATATTTTCATCTGAAAATCTTTGAATTTTACCTTCAATAAAATCTAATTCAGGATTTAAGACTGTTTTAAAATGAACTGCTTCATAAACAAGTTGTTCAATGTCATAATGGTCCAATTCATCCTTTTCTTGCAATTTTGACTTTTTAATTACAATGTGAAGTGTGAATTGAAGGTCACCATTTTGATTTGGTAGTATGTCATCAAAATTTTGTGTACTTCCAACAGTTGAAGGTTGCCAAGTTCCTGCAGACCATTCAAAAAAAACTGCAGGTGTTGGAAATGAATCAACTTCACCATCACGTTCAATATTATCATTCCAAACATCCCAATGTTTGATTTCTGGAATCAATGAAACCAATCCTTTAACTAATAAGTAAACTTCTTTTTTTGCACTCATATTTTAAACACTTTGTCAAATTCTCTTAAAAGTCTTTTTTCAATCTTTCTTTCTAAAACACGACTATCACCTATAAATTCACGTTGAACCATCTTTTCTGTTCCATCATTTATATATCCTGCATATGGAATTGAACGTGTTCCAACTGTTATATTATTAAATGAAATCTTTCTTTTCTTAATATCAGAACGCATTTTTCCAGACCTCACCAATAATGCACGACCAACAGACCTTTTTCTTTCCCTTGCAGACCTTGATGTTTTTCTTTTGGTCCATCCACCAATTGATGCATTTGTTGAACCACCACCCCTTCTGAAACCTTTTAAAAAGTGCTGTTGAACATCATTTGCTAATCTTAAAGGTATTTTTGATTTAACAACAACAAAATCTGTTTTTATTTTATCAAAATTAAATCCTTTTGTCTTTTTTAAGGTCATAATTTATGATATTTCAAAATCTTTAATATCAAAAGGAAAATCTGATTCCATTTTTATATTTAAAACAACATTTCCTTTTCCTTCACCTGGAACAAATGTGAAATCATTTATAACAACATCATCAATTTCAAAGATACTGTTTAATATTTTTGAAACAACAGGAATACTTTCTGGAACTTTAACCAATTCACGAAAACCAATCAATTGGTCTGCAGGAAATACTGCAATGACTTCATTTATATTTGCTTGAAGTGTGATTTGATAATCACCTTCATTATTATATTCCTTTACAGTTCCTTTTCTTCCTGAAATAGCTGTTTTAACAATATTCTTTTCTTGTGTTACCACCATTGCAACTGATTGAACAGAAAATTCTTCATAACTGACAACTTCACCTTTTAAATTCTTGTAAGAACCTGCAGGAAATTGAACATCATCATACATTAATGTTCCTAATGGTGAAACACCAATTGGAAGTGTGAATCCAATATCTGTAAAACTTGGAATAAGTCCTTTTAAATTAATTACTGCCATTTACAAGAAGTTTTTTATCTGTTCATCTGTTGGTGTTTTAAAACCAAAATTTATTTTTTGTTCCTTTTTAAATTCCTTTGGAACATTATAATATGGGTGTTTTTTAGGAAATATCAATCCATTTTTTCCAACGTTTGTTCCAAATACAGGACTGTCATTCTTTGGAAATGTTCCTTTTGTTACTGTTGCAGTTTCTAATTGTTCAACAATGCATCTGCAGTTCCAATCATTTGGTGGAAACCAAGTGTTCCAGAATGGATCATCAACACGTTTTATTACACCATCAACTTCTGAATGGTCATGTCGTACCCTGTCATCACCAACAGTGATATACTTTAAATAAGGAAATGTTTCTTCATCTTCTTTAATATCTTTCCAATTTGCAACACTTTCTGATTGCCTGAACGCAGCCTGTTGTTCTGTTTCTAACCAATGTTTGTTATATTGATTATCAATTCCAAGTCCTATTTTCTTAAATTCATTAAAAGGAAGAACTTCACCATCAACAAGAACATTTGATGATAATTCCAATACTTCTTGAAATGTCTTTGAACCTGAAAAAACTGAAAGATTGTTTTTCATTTGTGTGGACCTTTTAAATCCAAATGTTCCTTTTTTAAAATCACTTGGAAGTCCAAATGTTTCTGCAACTAATGTTGACAATGCATAAAATGTAAATTCAAATAAATCTGCAGGTAAAACAAAAGGTGATATTTTTCCATCATACACATCTTGAATCAATTTATTTGAATTCTTGTATGTTGGTGTTTTTATTTTTTTTTCTGGCTCACCTATGTTTACTAATTCACACATTTAACTTAAATCTAAAGGAATAACTGTAATTATTAATGATAAATCTTGTGTGTTTCCAACTGTTTCACGAAATAATACTTCAAATGATGTTGCAGTCATATTTTTAACCATACAAAACACATCATTGTCTAAATCCCAATTAGCATTATTGCTTTGAATAGTTAATATTGGGTGATATGATGTTGTTCCAATATTTGCAAAATTAACACGTATTCTTAAATCACCAGATGTATCATTTAAAACAACTGCAGATGTCACACCACCTTCAACAGTTCCAACTGTACCACCTGTTCCAACTTGAATTCCATTTACTTTTCCTTGAAGTAAATTATTAATTATTAAAGGTTTGTTTTTTATAAAATCAGGTTGTGAATTATCTGCTTGTGTCCAATCTGATTGAACTTGAATCAATCCTTTTAACACATCAATCACTGTGTTCCCTTCAACACTTAAACCTGTAATTGCTGCAACATTTGTTGGAACTGCACGGTTTTTTTCATAAACATTGTGTGTTGTTCCATCACGAAAATTCCTGTCACCATCAGGTGAAATTTCTGTTGTTACTTTTGTGAATTGATATAAATCAGTTCCAACTGTTCTTGGAACAACTGCTGCATCAACTTTTAACATTTCACCATTCATGAAAATAAAACCATCTTGAACAGAAACATCACTTCCTGCATTAATTATTGCATCAACACCTGAAACAATCATATTAACACCTTCACCAAGACCATCTGGAATTCCATTCAATCCTTCCCTGTTTGCTTCTGGCATAAAATTCAATTCATTTGATGTGATTTCTATTTCACCACCTGGAAAAAGTTTTCTTGTATTCATAATTTTTTATACTCTTATTATTAAATATTCTTGTGGTGCAATAACATAAATATCCATTAATGCACGTATTAATTCATCAGATTCAACAACATCAATTGGAACATACACAATGAATGATTTTCCTGCAATGCTGTTTGGGTCATTTATTTCACTGTCAAGAAAAAGTGTTATTGGAATAGGATTTGTTTCACCATCCAAAAACAATTCAATTGGTGTTGGATCATCTTCAATGTCAAGATATATATCTATTCCTTCAACAAAATTAAGGTCTAAACACGCAATTGTTATTCTTCTTAATGTATTATCATAATTATCATTTAAAAGTTCAATCAAAGCCATTCTTTGACCTGTATAATTTAAACGTGTTGTAATAAATGAACAGAAATCAACCATTGTTTGATTTAATGGTTTTAACGGACTGAATAATGTCCATACATAATTTAAAAAAACAGTTTTTTCAATATCTGTTCCAATAGTGTATGACCAGAAATAAGGAAGAATTCTTTGAACTTGTTGTTCAAAATCAATTCCATATTTTGCTTGACATTCCTGTTCAATTGGTGTTGACATACTAAACTTTTTTCAATTCTTTTTTAACTTCCTTTATTTCATCAATGTTTATTTCAACATCATATTTCTTTCCATTTACATCTGCAACACATTTTGTGTGAAGGAATTCACCACTTCCTGCATTTGCAATTGTTGTGACTATTATTGAAACTGCTTCATTTACAACTTTTCCAACAAATTCTTCTGTTGTTTCCTTTTTAAGTTTCTTTTTGATTGATTTCTTTTTACTCATGATTGATTATTTTAATAATATGTTAATGTATCATCAAGTGTTTCACCTGCTGCAGTTGAAACTGTGATATAACCTGCTTGTGCAGAATATTCTTCATTTACTTGGTCAATTACTTCTGTGTAAACACCATCAAATGGTTTTATTTGAACACTTTCTGCAACTACATTTTCAACACCTTCAACAGATTGAATTGCATCTGTTAATTTCATTATTCTAAATATAGAACTGAAATTTTCTGCTTGAAATGTTTCCAAGAATGTGTTTATTGCATCTTGAACAGGAAAAGTTCCAGGTGTTAACAAACTTTCACCATTTGCAGGATTTATGACTGTTGCATTCACACCAATACGATAATCAATAATTGCTTTGTCTGATTCTTGACTTACAAATGCTAATGGTGTACATGCAAATTTTTTCTGTGACCAATATTCCTTGAATGAAACCATTTCTGTTGTTGTTATAGGAATGGCATTTCCTGCAACATCATATTTTGCAACCTTAATGACTAAAAAACCATTTTCTTTGTCTGCAGATGCTAATTTGATGATTTTCTTGTCATCATCTTCAATGGCATACACAACATTTCCATCAATAAATTCAAGTGCATCACCATTTTGATATTCAAGTGATTCTGCTGCATACCATCTTGCAGTTCCTGTTGGAATTTCTAATGCACGAACTTCAACTTGTTTTTGGAATTCTTCCATTGAAATTTCATTCAAATATGATGAAACTGCAAATGAATATATTAAATTTCGCCAAACAGAAACAAGACTTGTTGAATTAAGTCCATTTAATTCTGGTCTTGATTCCTTGTCAAGAATCATTGCATCTTCAATTTCTTTAATTGTTCTTGGTGTAATGGACATAATTTATTTTTTAAAATTTTTTTTATAGAAATCAACAATTTTATTTTTATTCACAAAATTGAACCAAGATTTATTTTCCAATTCTTCAACATCAGTTTGTGTTGGTAGTTGGCCAACTTTTTCTTCAACAGGAATTCCTGTCTGTTCTGTCACAAATTCTGCAGGAACATCATAAATTCTTCCAATTCTTTCAATTATTTCAGACCATTCTTTTTTGGTTAATTTTTCAATGTGTTGATATGTGAATTTATCATCTGATGCAATTGAAATTCCAAGTTTTGACATTTTAGGAATTAATTCATCATTTATTAAATTCTGAATCATATCTGCATAACCAACAATAAATGCATTTGTATTTTTTTGATGAACTTCACCTTGCGACCTTGAAGAACCTTCATCAAGTACCATTGTTGAACCAATAAGTGCTTTTGACATTTGTTTATCTGCAACATCAATAAAATCTTTAAAAGTGGCATATCCTGCACCTGTTGATGGTGATACAAATTCAATTTCATCATCATTGTCAATTACTGCAAATGCTGCTGTTGACATTGTTTGCATTGTATTAATGGCATTTTGCCTTCTGAAATTGTCTTTTATATTGGTTTTGGTAACTCTAAAAGGTTGACCAAATAATTCATTAAATATTGCCCAAAATTGTGTGACTTCACGCTTTAAAATAAACCACTTTGCTATTTTATTGTATTTACCAAGTTTATATTGGTCACCAAACATTCTTGGATAAATAAATGTTGTCCAAGTTTTAAAGGGTTCATTTGCAAAGAAAATATTTGCGTTGTCATTGTTTTGGTCTGTTGCAATTCCATTTTGTTCAGGTCTTATATTATATCTTGGAATTGATTTAATATAAGTGAATTTGTCATTTTCTATTGGTCCATATTGGATTCCAGAAAAACCCCATAAAATAGATTCAACTGTTATTGATAGCCATTCTTTAAACCAATTTGTTTTGAAAAGTGTTGCTAAATCAAGTTGTGGTTCATTATTTTTATTTAAAACAACAAAATCCATTGATGCAATTCCTTGATATATTGTTTCAGTTACTGCAGTAATATGTGTGTCAATTTCAATTGTTTCATAAATTTCAAGAAGTTCTTGTCTGTTTGGATCATCAACATCTTTTGCCATTTCATAGGCATCTTGCCAATTTGATAATGATGCACGTACAACATTTGATGTTTCTTGTTTTAGTTTATTAAATACATCTGCACCTTTTGGAATTGGTTTATCTGCATTTGCAATTGTTTCAACTATTTTTCTGACTGCAGTGTTATTTTCCATTATATTGAAGTATTTCTTTTGACCACATATTCTGCATATCCTGATGCAAATGAATTTCCACTTTGTGTTGAACCATCTTCAACTTCTGGCAATAGGCCCAAATTTATTTGAACAGTTCCTTTTCTGATTTCTTTTAAATATCCAAGTTTTCCACCTCTTTGTTGTGAATCACCACCATCATATAAGACTTGAATCCAATTTGGTATTTCAGAACCATTGATTCTTGAATAAATAGTATATAAAACAAGTACAACAATTATTTGAACAATTGCAGGATTTCTTGAATCTGCTTTTGTCCAGAACAAAACATCTGTTAATGGTGTATTTGCAGGAACATCTTGAATTGCAAAATACAAATCAGTTCCATCAATAACACGTGCATTTTCTTCATATGTACCTGCAAGAACGTGTGTTTCTATTGGTGCAAATTCTTTGTCTGTGTCGTACCTGAACCTTAAATAAGATGCAGCAACTTCAATTGCAGACAAAAGTTCATTTTGCCAAATTGAATCAGTTGAATCAGTGATTCCATCAAGGTTTTCTTCTGATATAACACTGTAAAAATCAGATTTTAATAAATAGTTGCCCATATCACAAATATAATTAATTAAATTTTAAATACCACCACGTGTGAAATTGTTTTTTTGTGGAACAAATGAATGACTTAAATCATTATTTCTGTTAATAAATGTCATATATTCATCATAGAAACATTTTACAATGAAATATCTTAAATCATCAGTGAAGTGTCCGTGTTCTTCAAATGATATTCCTTTTGAATCAGTTACACGTTTTTTCAACATTCCACCATCTTTGTCTTTCTTGGTTTGAATATAGTCATTTGTTGACTTCACACAACTAACATCAATTATTAATTCAATACCTGGAATAACACCACGCAATATTGCATTTACAAATTCACCAGACATTGCAACACTTGGTGCTTTTCTGAACATTCTTTCTTCAATTGTTGTGACTTTTTTAATCTGTGAAACATATTTCTGCAGAAATGTTCTTTTTTCATCATCAATAGTATTTCTTTGTTTTGTTGTAGGGTCGCCATAAATAAAAACTGTCTGTTTATTATCAACTTTCTTTATGTATTCTGCAACTTTTTGACCTGCTTTTGTAGCTGTGTTGTATGGTTCAGATGCAGGAACTTCTGCAATTTGTCTAATTTCCCAAATATCACCAATTTTAATTGTTTGAAATATTGATGTTGCAATATATGGAAACACATTATTGTCAACTGAAATGTGAAGTGCAGATTCAGGTGTATATGTTAATTGACCAATATGTCTTTCTGTATCAAAGTCTGAAAGAAATTCACCACCTGTTTTAATGTTTTTCGTGTCTTGTTGGTATTGAAAATAAAAAACTGATGGATTCACTGATTTAATCATTAAAAGTTCTTCAACAGTGTGTTTAAATGGCCATAATGCAGTTCCATCATTTTTTAATGCAGGCATTGATAAAACTTCCCATTCTTCTGGACCATCAATCAAATATCCTGACAAATCTTCTGCATCAACTCTTTGCATCACAAGGACAATTGGTGTTCTTCTTGAATTTACCCTTGAACGTATTGTTGAATCAAATCTTTCATTGACTTTTGACCTTACTGTTAATGATTTTGAATCTTCTGGTTTAATTGGATCATCAATCACAATTGCACCACCAAATGAAAAGATGTCACCATCTTCTGTGTTTTCTGGAATAAATTCATCTAATGATTCAGATTCATTTTCTTCATCAACAAGACCTGCACCAAAACCTGTTATTTGACCACCTGTTGATGTTGCATAAACACCACCTTTATCTTGTGTATACCATTTCTTTTTTGACTTGGAATCACGTTTTAATTGTCTATTAAATAACTTTTGATATTCTTCTGACTCAATCAATTCTTTTATTGCTTCTGAATTATCAAGCGCCAATGAATCTGAATATGATGTATGTATGAATTTAGCTTTTGAATTAATTGCAAGACCTTGTGAAATGAATCCTTTCACTATTTGTTCAGTCTTTCCATATCTTGGTGCAATGTTTATGATTAATCTTGTTATTTCACCACGCAAAACTGCATTCAATTTTTCTGCAATTAATCTGTGGTGTTCACCAATAACAAATTTTCTTCCATACTGATGTTTAAAAAAGTAACGTGTGAAAAACAGATTATCACTTAATAATTTAGCTTTTAAGAAACTTTGTTCTTTCATTAATATTCATTTTCAAGACTTTCATTGTATTCTTTCATTTCTTCTTTTGAAAGTTCTTTTGAATTATAATTATAGTTTTTATTTGTATTTTCAACTTTATTTGAAAGACCAAGTTTTGATGCAATAATACTTGAATTAAATGCACCAACAACTGCACCTTCAAATTGTTGTGTTTCAATAATATTGCGTATTCTTTCAGTGACTGTCAAAAAATCTTTTTCTTTTTCATAGTTTTTAAAGGTGTTTACACTACAATCAAGATACAAACAAAGTCCTGTAATACTAAAAGGTGTTTCAGTTGGAATTTCAATCTTTTTGACTTGTGATCCACGAAAATCTGTCTTTTTCCACTTTCTTTTTTGTGTAGATTCAAAATATTCCAACGCTTCTTTCCAAAGTTCATCAGGATTTGACCAAATCTTATTTCTTCCAGATTCAGTTCTTATTTTCCAATATTGATTTCCTTTTTCTGCAGCCATAATTTTGTTTTATCTGTACGGTGTAACAATTAGACTAATTGATTGATTTTCAATTCTTTTGATTTTACGAGTTATTATTCAATAATTCATTTATGTTTTTATCACAAGCCATTTTTTTGTTTTAATATGTGTTTGGTGTTTTATTAATTGTTAATACTGTACCAAGTCCGTTATTCATTCCTGTTGCGTTAGTCTTGAATGATCCGTAAACATTTACATTAAAACCTTCACCACTATCAATATTGTTCCAAAGTGCATTTGGTGCATCTTGAACAAAGTTAGAGTTTGAGAAATTAAATGTTTGAGCACTTAAATTTATATGATCCCCTATATTTTGCAAATAACTACTTAAAAATATTGTTGAATTTACTATTGACATCCCTTTCGTTACGCTTCCTCGGTCTGTTATTTTACCGATAAAACCGTTGAATATATATTCCCCATTAATATCAAGCGAATAGCTTAAATCACTCATTGTTCCGCTTATCGTTCCATTTCCTGCGTATGAAAAAGAAGGACAAGAAAATATAACATCGTCAACATTTAGGTTTTGTGAATAATTATCATTTATTAAATTAGTACCACTATACTTTTTAATTGGATTGTAATAATCTGCAAATGTACTTTCAAGAGTTAATGTATATGTGTTTGAAATAACTTCATTGACCTTCAATTTAAAATATGTTGTTATATCATTTCTAAGCCTAAAACCGAATGTCTTAGATTCGAATCTTTCAGCTATAAAATAGCCAGAATAACCAATTAATCTAACTGGTGAAGTTGCTTCCGTATAAAAATAATCACATTTTATGAATCCCGTATCTACAAGTGATGACGCTGAAGAACCAAAAAACCCTGAAAAACCACTTTGAAACGCTTTTAAATGCAATTCTCTAACATTAATTTTTAACAATGATGGTCTTAAACTTATTCCGACACTATCTTCAAATAATAAAATGGAATAAGGTGCTTCAATTTCAAAATAAGGACAATTCACTTCCAAGTCTGTTCCTAAATTTAAGAACCTAAATGTCCCCGAATTTGGCGTTGTTATTTTAATTGGTCTGTTAGGTATTACTGACAAATCCCGAATACTTGAATCTAAAAAATACAAAGTCCATAACACCCCATTATCTATTGGTAAATCATTATAAGCTCCGTTATCCGTTTGATATGGTTTATTTGCATTGCCCAATTCACCTGTTAAGTCATTACCATTTACAGTGTCTATATAAACCGTTAGTGGCAATAAGGGATTCAAATCATTTGCAGTAATAAAAGGATTTACACCATCTTCACCATCATTTGTTAATTCACTTGTTAATGTTGGAATATTAAAATTTGTTATTGGTCCAGATTGTAAATTTCCACTTGCATCTGTAAAAAGGTAATTCAATGAAACACCATCATCACGTGTGTTTTGATAATTTGAAAGTGTTACATTGTTAGAAATTACACTATTTAAACTTTGAAGTGTTCCTGATGTTGTTATATTTCCTGTATGATTTATATTTCCAATTCCTGTTATATCAAAATTGTTTAAATCAAGATTTCCACCAAGTTGTGGTGTTGTATCATCAATTAAATCTTGAAGAAAATCTGTTAAATTTAATTGTGTTTTAAAATCTGTGAATGCTGTTGCAGAAACAATGTCATTTGAATCTTTTGTCAATAAAGAATCAACTGTTCCAAGATTTGGTGTTTTCTTTAACTTTAATCTGTGGTTTAAAGTTGTTGTTTTCTGTGAAATTGCAAGTGTTGAAATTAACAATGCAATTATTAAAATTAATTTTTTCATTTTTTTATTTTTATAGTAATTCATCAAAACTTATTGTATTATAACTTCCATTATTAAAAAATCCTGCAGGTGTTCCAAAATCTGAAATGTCACCTGTATTGTATTGTGCTTTTATAAAATATTTAGTTCCTGAAACTTCAATAATACCTTGAACCAAATCTTTTTGTTCAACAAATGCAATATTTGGATTTCCAGGATAACGATAAACTGTCAAAAGGCCTTCTTCAATTCTATTTGTTATATCAAATAATTTTCCAAAGTTGGAATTCATTTTTTGACCACCTGTTCTTATTGGATCACCTGTGTCATCATTTGGTGCTGCGCCAAGACCTATTGTTTCTAATGTTGTATTGCTCATAACTTTATTGAATCAAATGTTTTTAAAATAGTATCGAATGTAATATTTGTATTATCCCAATTGAATGGTGGAATATCATTTTTAAATATATAATTGTTTTGTGGAAATTTATTTTTCAATTCATAGAAATCTTGAATGTCTTTGTTAGAGAGTATAGTATCATCAACAACAAGTTCTTGACCTTGTGAAATATCACCACTAAAATTCAAATTATTGTCATCAATAAGTTGATTCAGGAATTCAAGTGTTCCATAAACTTGCAAACATACATCATAAATGTTTTGGTTTGATTTTACAATTATAGTACTCATATTCTTGATGTTGTTTTATCTGCTTTTATATCAATGTCAAGACCACCTTCATCTGTTTCTTCTGCATCAATTTCTTTTAATAAATAACCATCTTTTTCAAGTTCCTGTCTTATTTTCTTCCTGATATTTCTTCCATCATCAGTTGGTGCATTAATAAATGAAACTATTGCAACACCAAGTGTTGGTGATTTTCTGACTTGACCTGCATCTGCATAAACAATATATTGAATGTTTCTGTCATCTGCTTTTTCAATTGCAATGTCACCATTTTGAATTTTCAAGTCTGGTTCAATTATTATATCATTTGAAATTATAGCCATTTATTTAATGTTTAATTTTTTCATCTTCAAAATCTACTTTGTTAAATGGTGTGAAATTTCCAACACTTGTTGATGAAGGTCCAGATGTGTCTGTTCCTGTTTTAACAAGTCCGTGTGTATGTGAATTCAAGCTGTTTTTCATTGAATTCAATTCTGAAATTAAACCATTCATTTTTGTCACTAAATCTGAAATGATTATCATTCCACCAAGATTTCCACCATTGAACACCCAAGAATCTGTTTCAACTTTCACATCATCACAAAATATATTATAATCATCTTGTATTGCTAATATTTTTGAATTTGCAACTTCTTGAATGATATTTGAATTTATAAGAACTTTGTCTGATTCTTGAACCACAATACATTGTGCAACTGTGTTTGAATGAAAACCAACAACAACTTTTGTTCCTTCTTTTGGAACAATAACAAATGATTCTGGACCACCATCAACAATTGTTTTCATTCTTACTGTTTCAACATCTGATTTTTCATCTATTGGTGTGAACTTAAAAGTGAAATCTGATTCATTAATTTCTGATGCAACACCAAGTTTCAGATACAGTTCTTCTTTACTTGCCCAATTTTGAATGAATGATGATAAAATATCAGGTATTGCCATAACACAAATATAAATAAAAAAACCTTAACTATTTAATTAACAGTTAAGGTTTTAATTTAATAATAACTAACCAAACTTTACATAATAAAAAATATTAATTTAATGAAATCAAAGTACTAATATAATGAATTAAATCTGATAATGTGTAATAAATAACACCAATAATTGAGTATATAAAAATCAATAATAAAATTCCAATGAATATTTTTCCAAATAAATCAAGTTCTGAATACACTTCTACGAATTTTTTCATTATAATATTTTTATTAAAATTTAACTTTAGACAATCGAGTAGACGGCTCCGTCCATAATTGAACGGAGTGCGCCTCTCACACCACCGTACGTACGGGTCTCGTATACGGCGGTTCAACAATGATACTCATCGCTTGTAGTATTCAATTAAACTAACATAACCTTTCATTTTCAATCGTTTTACAGTAATGGTAGTGCGTAAAATAGGACTTTGAGCTACTGCCCAACCTCCCATTCGTGTGCGACTCCAAGCATAGGCGTGATTTTGGTCAATCCCTAGTCGAATCAGGTTTTTCCGTTTTCGCTCTGGTTTCTTCCAATCGTGCCAAATACAGTACCGTAAACGGTTGCGCAACCATTCTTCTAACTTTTTAAGTTTACCTTGAATAGATGCTAGTTTAAAGTAATTAATCCAACCTCGAATTAACTGATTGATGCGTGTAATACGCTCTTCAAAACTAGCGGGGATTGTCTTTTTGGTCAGGTATTTAAGTTTTGCCTTAAACGCTACCCATTTTGACTGTTTTACCACTAGCTGATATTTCCCTTTTTCATTCTTCTTGTAGGTAGGTACAAAACCATAGCCTAGTAAATTAAATGTTGAGGGTCTGCGTATGCCACTTTTCTCCCTGTTTATTGGAAGTTGGAGTTTGTCTCGCAAAAATTTATAGAGACTGTTACCTACTCGTTTTGCGGACTTCTTACTTTGAACATAGACACTGAAATCATCGGCATATCTTACATAACGATGTCCTCGACCTTCTAATTCTTTATCCAACTCATTGAGTAGAATATTAGAAAGCAATGGGCTTAACGGTGAACCTTGCGGAACGCCTTTTCTTCGCTTTTGTAATTTACCATTGATTAATATCGGTGCTCGTAGAAAGGAACGTAACAACTTCAAAGTAGATTTACATTTTACCTTTTTATAAATCAATTCTAGCAAAACATAGTGTTCTACTTCATCAAAAAATGATTGAAGGTCGATATCTACAATATCTTGATATCCTGAATTGATGTTTTCAAGGCTTTGTGTAATAGCTCCGTGAGCATTACGATTTGGTCTGAATCCGTAACTATGCCTTTGAAAGTTCGGCTCAAATACAGGTTGCAATACTTGATGTAATGCTTGTTGAAATACCCTATCTACAACCGTAGGAATGCCGAGTAATCTCGTTTTACCGTTGCTTTTTGGTATTTCAACCCCTAATATTGGAGACACCTGATAGCGCTCTCTTTCTATTTGATGGGTATAGTAACTTCCGTGAACTTTTAGAGCGGATTGTAATTCGGTTACCCTAATACCATCTACACCTGCTGCTCCTTTATTACGATACACCTGTAAATAGGCTTCGTTTAGATTCTTTTTACTTGTTAATTGTTTAATCATTCATACTATAATTGACTTGTTGTCTCGCTTAATCAAAGGCTACTATTTTACTGGAAAACTATCCGTGGCGTAAAACCGCTCCTTTGTCTATTAAAGACCATTATTGTTCTGTCCTTCATCAGATTATCAGGTACCTGATTACTATGACTTCTGCTGACTTCTCTGCTATATCAACCCGTGATTACAGAGACCTCCCCAGGTAATGACATCTTCTTTCACTCAATCACTGCCGTATCTACATATAAACCCTTTTGGTATTCGTTGGGCGTTACAATGATGTGCTTGCTTACCCGAGTTTATATGCCTCATATACGATTCCTGTTCGTCAGTACCGAGTTTTGTAGTCTCGCTTCCTTCAGTTCTATCCTCACGGATAACAACCTTGCGACTTACTAATGGTTCAAAGCGTTACCCTTGCCCATAAGGGACTTGCACCCTCTAGATTAATTCCTTACCTTCGTAAGGTAAAGATGCCCATGCTGGGCACACACAATTTATATAAGTAATAGCCGTTGTAGTGCTGTTATTAGGGCTTATCACTTTGTTTAACATTTGTAATTATTTCAAAATTTGTGTTCAAAATCGGCTACTACTCATATAAGTAGCCGTTAGCAGCAATTAATTTATTTCTATTTCCTTATAAGTCCACTCATAAGCATCTTTTGAATGAATGTTTGCATTTAACCACTCTAAGGCTTCTACATTAGTTATGTCATCTCCAACAAGTATTTCTTGCTTATTCGCTAAGTCTTTTAATTGTTTAATTACTTTTTTTGGTGCTTCTATATCACCTAATCCAACTCTAATAGTCATTGTCACATCTAAATCTTTAATATTCGCCATTTTGTGTTTGTTTTAAAAGCTGCTAACTATTTATATAATTTATAAAGCAGCTGGTATATTTTTTAATTTTATTAATTCTATCTCTAATCTTAATTTTTCCTTTTCAAGCTCTAAAAGTTCCCTTTTATTTTTGTAAGTTATGTAAGTATCTAAAGGTACTTGTATTAAACAAAATAATAGAAAGCAAAAAATTAAAATATGGTTAGGTTTTATCTTCATTGGTTCGTGTATTTATTCTTTACAAATCATATAATTTTAAGTTGTCAAAAATTAACACCTAAACCAAGATACAATGATCCAACAAATTTTGGCTCTGAACCATACATCTGGAAGTCCGTTCTTCTTTGGTAGTTGTATGACGCAATAATTGGAATGTTTTCAAAAGGTTTAAATACTCTTATTTCACCATTGAATCCATAAGTCCACCAAGCACCAAAACTTTCAAGATTAGGTTTCTTTCTGATTATTTGTCCAAGTTCTATTCCTGCAGATAATTCAGTGAATAAATCATATCCATTTTGATTGTGTATCTTGATTGTGTAGTTTCCACCAATTCCATACTTGTAAAAATCAATATTTGGAAATGCTTCAAATTTCAAAAGTGGTTGAATGAATGCAGACCTATCAAGTATTAAAGTTCCTACAATATCAAGTCCAGAATCAAATTCAGACTTTTCTTCAATTAAACGACTTCCATCAACTGTGATTGAAATCATTCTATTGTTTTTAAATTCATCAAATTGTTGTGATATAACAATCTGTGTGAATAGTAATAATATTAATGTTATTTTTTTCATTTTATTTAATATTTAAAGTTGGTCCAATGTATCAAAATACCTTCAAAATCTTCCTTAAACCAATTGAAGAAATCTTCTATTGAATTAAATCCATCTTTCAGTGCAAAATTATTCATTTTATCTGCATTTAAACATTTACCATCAATTGCAATTTGAAACGTCTTGTTTCCTTTTGTCTTGTAAGTGTATGGTGTATATACATTTGCAACTTTATAAATGCTTATCCTTTGTGTTGAAATGCATTTTCCAATATTAAAACAATTATCATTTTCAGTAAAATGAATTTCATTTCCAGACTTCCATCTATTCCTTTTATCTTCTCTTATTGTATGAATTTTAGTTCCATCAATAATTGGTTTTTTAAATTGTGATTTGAATGATAATACCATTATTTCTTGATTTTATTTTTTATATGATTAAGCACAAAGTGAAGTTGTTTTTCTGTTAAATCATTAAGAACTTCACCTTTGTAAATTCTTAATTTTTGTTTAAGGTTGTTAATGTGTAAATAATAACCTTTTGATGTTTCTTGAAGAATTAATATTTCACCAACTTCAAATTTATTTTTATTCCTTCTGTCTTTTTCTGAAATCTGTAACATTTATTCTGAAAGGATTTTTTGGATTCAATAAATGTTTCCTGTCTTTATGCACTATATGATGACAATCTTCACAAAGTGTGACCAACCATTCCAAATATTTAATTTCTTCACCTACAATTGAAAAACCATAAACCATATATGTGATATGATGTGTTTCCAAATTTGATTGTTTTCCACAACCTTCAATAATACAAGTGAAGTTGTCACGAATTCTTACTTTTCTTTTAACTTCTTGCCATTGTGGTGAATCAAGTGATTTTAAATATTTGGACTTTCGGCCACGCTTATGAAATAATCTTGACAATTTAACTTGTTTTTTTCTTGGACAATTTATTTAATGCTTCAAGGTTTGCTTCTGCTGAATTAAAGATTTCACTTTTTTCATAATCAGGAATGTCTTTAATTTTACAAAGTTTCAATGATCCATTTATCAAAGTGTAATACAAGTATTGATTTTTATAAGCAACTTCAAATGTTTTTGACTGTTCAGGATTCATTTCTTTTGTTCCTGCATTGATTTCATCAACTAACATTTGAACCTTTGTTTCTGCTGCTGAAACACGTTCATATTGTGCTTTTAAATGGTTTTTTGCAGATTCAAATTCTGCAGATGCATTTGCAGCATTCCTTTTTAATTCAGGAAGTGATTCTTCAAGTTCTGAAATGTATTCACCACGCAAATCATTTACTTCAACTTCATCCATTAAACGTGTTACTTCAATTATTGGATTTAAAGTAATGAATTGATTTTCATTGAAGAATTTTTGAACTTCTTTCACTGTTTTGAATTCACCAAGTGATTCTGGAATTGATTCACTTGGTTCTTGATTCAATACAAATTGAACTGAATCTGGAAGATATTCTGTAACTTTTTTCATAATTATATAGTATTTATTTTTTTAATATATTTTTCTTGTAAACATTTCAATTCTGAATGGAATTCACCAACTACTTTTGCAACATCTGTATTTTCACAATTGAATTCTTCCATTGGTGTGAAATAATTAATTTCATTGATTGCAGATTTTTTAATTGGTTTCAATTCTTTCTGTCTTTTCTTTTCTGCTGCATCATTTTTTTTCTTCAATGCAAGTTCTTTCTTTTCATCTTCCTTTTCCTTTGCAATACGTTTTTCTTCTGCAAGTTCAAGTTCTTTCTGTTTTTCAGAAAGTTCTGTTGTTTTTTCTGAATAAAGTTTTTCAATATTAGAAATATTCAAATCAATTATTTCCTTGAATTCTTCATAATATTCTTCCTTTATTTCATCATGTGATTGTGATAGTTCATTAGCAACTTTTATAATGTTTTCAAATTTTAAATTTTCAACAACTTCTTTCTGAATATTAAACAAGTTACTTATATTAGTTTTTATTTCAGATATTCTTTTTTCTTCATCTGCTTTTTCTTGTTGCAACTTACAGGTGTTTGTTATATCAACTAATTTATTTCTGAAATCTTTTGACTGTTGAATGAATTCATCTTTAAATGAAAAAAATGTATCTGGATCAATTTCTGGAACTTCTGTGTCAAAATCAATATTAAGTTGACTAATGTTGTCAATATTAGCATTCATAAAACGTTCCATCCATTTTGTCTTGAATTGTTGGAATCTGTTTTCAGATTGTGAAACAAGCAATTCTTGGTCTTTTTTAAGTTCAATACATTTTTGATTGAACTGTGTTATTAATTGTGCATATCTTCCATTGAAGTATATTTCCAAATCTTCATAATCAGATGTATCAATCTTATTAAAGTATTCTTCAAAATCTTTTTGAAATTCTTCAATTTTTTCAAATACAAGTTGATTAACATCTTTTATCCATCCAGAAAAAACATCATCAATTGCTTCCATCACTGCTTGTTTCTTTTCTTCTGCAATTCTTTCACGTTCAAGTCTTTTTTCCTCCTGAATTGCTTCATATCTTTTCACTTCATTTTGTTGAAGTTCTTCTGCAGGTTTTGTGATTCCAATCAATCTTTCAGTTTCAGTTTTAACTGCAGTTTTTATTGAATTAACTGAATCATTAATTGTTTTCTGTTGTTTTTGAAGTTCTGTTCTTCCTTTTACAAGTGCAGTTCTTGATTTCTTTGCAGATTCAAAAGTTTCAGTATTAGTGATTTCAATAAAAGGATTTTCTTTCACTAATTGATTTTGTTTCTTTTCAAATTCTTGTAATGGTTCAAGGAATGATTTTGTTCCTTTGATTAATTTTGATTCACTCATGATATTTATTTTTATTGTTATTATTTATACAAAGATAATATTATTTTTGATATAAACAATGTTTATATATTTAATTTTCTTATTATTTTTTCAAGAACACCTGCAACAATTGAATTTCCTGCTTGTTTATATGCTTGTGAATCTGAAACATTCCATTTAAACGTGTCTGGAAAATCCATCAATCTAAAACATTCACGTGGTGTTAATCTTCTGATTTTAATTCCATTTAAAAGAATAGGTGCATTTGTAGCTGTATATTTCAAATTAAATTCATCACGCATTGATGTAGTTAAACAAGGACTGTAACCATCCTTTCTTATTCTTAAACCTTCATCTGTTCTGTAATCTGCAATAACAACACCATGTGTGCAAAGTGTGTCAATTGTTTGACAAACACCTTTTCCAACACGTCCACGTTTTGTTTCATTTTTAGGAAATGCAAAATTTATAGTATCACCTATTTCTGCAACATCATAACCTTTTTTAGTATTTGATTTCACTGTCACTGCATTCATCCCTTTATAAACACCACAAGCATTTCCAGGCGATTGAATTGTTGCAGCTATTTCTGGATTCACTTTTGATGGTTGAAGATTATCTGGATTGAATAAAATGCTTTTCACTGCATCTTCACTTAAATTATATTTTTCACTAACATTGTTTTCAAGTATGTCTTTTACTTTTATTTTTAAATATTCTTCTTTTGGCCAATGAAAAACATTATCTGAATCATCACGAATTCCAACAATAAAAACACGTTCACGATTTTGTGGAACATTATATTTTTTTGAATTTAATACTTTGAAATAAATGTGATATGGAACAGATTCTTCATGTGGAAACATTACAGGATTTCCATTCACTGATTTTCCACCTAAATAATTTAACCATTCATTAAATGTATTTCCGTATTTAGCTTTTTTATTTGTTTTTTCATGTGATAATAAACCTTTTACATTTTCAAAAATAAAATATCTTGGTTTGTTTATTTTTATGAATTCATGTGAATTTAAAAACAGTATTGATCAACCACGTTTTCCTGCCATACTAAAACCTTGACATGGTGGTGAAGTCATATAAATACCAAGTGATTTTTCTGGAATTTTCCTATCATAAACGTTTTCAGGATAATATTCAGGTTCACCATAATTGTAAATATATGTTTGTCTTGCGAATTTGTCCATATCACACGCAAATATTTTATTTTGTTTTATTCCTGCTTTTTCAAGTGCTTGGTCAAATGCACCAACACCACTAAAATCTGAACCTGTGTCAATTATTTTTTCTTTCATTACATTCTTGTTTTTAAATATCCTTTTCTTCTGGACCAACTATCATTTTCATGTATAAATTTGTGACCGTCTGATGAAACTGCAATCCAAAATTCAGTGTTTAAAAGCAATGATCCAATTCTTCCTTTTGAATGATGAACTTCTGTTGCAAGTCTGTTTGGATAAACAGGACAATATTTATTTTCTGGAAGTGACATGAATTCTTTTTTTCTTCTTGAATATTCCTTCAATTTCACTTCCATTGATTTTGAAACTTTCTTAATTGGTTTTTGATTTCTTTTTAACCAATTTTTCCTTCCTTCAATGCTTTTCTTATTGTATTCCAATTTTAAATGAAAACCACAAATCCAATCTTTCTTTCTTGCAATATAAGTTGATGTGCATCCTGGAATTGAACAAGGAACATTATGTAAGTTTTTAATACGCATTAATTTTTTATTTTATTAAATAGTCTTCTGATTAGATATCCACGAATAAATGAAACTATAAAAAACACTGCTGTAATTAATATATTTTGATTTATAGAAACTTTTATATTTAATAAAGGATAGATTATCAATTGAATTAAAAAACTCGTTACAAGTCCAATAATTATATTTGTAATACTTTCAATTACACTCAACTTCTTACTTTGCATATTAAAACAGTTTAGGTTGATTAATACCATCAAGATGTTTGTCAACCTGTTCTTCAAGAAATTTTGACCTTTGCAATGAATAAGATGTTCTATTTTTGAAATAATAGCTTTGTGCTTCACGCATTTTGAATACTAATTTTTCAAATTCATTCATAATTTTTGCATTATATTAATAAAACTTTCATTTGAAATTGGTGTGACTGCTTGAACTTTGTTTTGATACCAATGAAGAAAAGCTGACATTTTAACCACTTTTGATTTTCCTTTTATTCTTCCTGAACTTAAATATATCATGACCTTAAATTTCTTAATTCAAAAACTTCTTTATTTTCTGGAAATTGTGCAATATATTTTCTTGCATATCTACTTGTAAAAATATCATTGATTTTAAATTCATCACCTGTTGTTGAAAGTGTTAAATTCCATCTAATAAAACCAAGTATTGTTTTTGCAGAAAGTTTCTTCTTGCCTTTTGAAATAGCTTTCTGAACCTGTTGTTTGAATAAAGCCCAAACCATTGGATTCTTATTATCAAATTCTTCAAATTTTTCTTGAATTGTTTTTCCTGAATATTCAAAATAAGTTGGCATAATTAAAGTGTTTTTTGATTGATTATCTATTAAAATTTAAGTCTATATTTTTAAAATCATCTGGAAGATGAATAATGAAGTTCATATTTTCTGCACAATACCTTACAATATTTTCAAAAAGATTTGATATTTCTTTTGTACTTGGAAAATTAACTGAACCAATTTCAAGTGAATGAACAACCTTTATTTTCCTTCCTGTATTGATATTTGTATCATAATGAAAAAGGAATAATTCACGCATTTGTTTATCTGCTTCAACTTCTGTGATATTTTCACCAATTGATTCAAAGGCCCTGATGACATCTTTCATTAAAAAACCATGATAATATGCAAGTTGTTGTTTTGTTGTTTCATTAAAGTCCTGAATAATTAATATCCTGATATTTCTTGTTTCTGGCTTCTTTAATTCTTTTGCAGCTTCAAAAATCAATCTTTCTTCAAAAATCAATCTTCCTTCTGGTGTTATAACTGCAGATGTGTTGAATAATACTTCCATCATCTTATTTGTTTAATTGGTGAATGTTTTATATTCCAATAATGTTTACAATCTTTTTCATCTGCAGAAAATATTGCATCTTCTTTGAATCTGAAACAAGTTTCTTTTTTACTGCAGTTATTATTTTTACAGGTATTAATCATTGAAATATGCTTTTAAATGTTCTTTATTACAGAAATCACCATCACAAGGTTCACCACAATAACTGCAAGTGTTTTCTGATTCATCTTCTGGTGCTTCTGTTTTCCAATTGTCTAAATTTCCAAATATTATCATAGTATTATGTATTAGTTGTAATTACACATCAAAGATAATTCTTTTTTTGATATAAACAATACTTTTATTAATTATTTTACTTTCTGAATGATTCACCTGGAAATTCTAATATATTGAACTGTTCTTGAAGTCTATCAAAAACACGTGGTCCATATTTTTCTTTAATTTCTAAAAGTGAAAGATTTGTTGTTAAATATGTTTTCTTTTTATTCAAGTATCTTTTTTCAAGAATATCTTTCATTAAATTCTTCTTTCCATAATTACTTGCATGTTCTTCTGTTCCAAAATCATCAAAATATATTTTTCTAACATTGTTATATTTTTTAAAAAAGTGCTCTTTTGAAACATTTCCTGCAGATTCAAATTCATCAACAAGTTCAAGTGTTGATGTTGCTACAAACCAAATAAAATTATTTGGCATTAATTCCTTTCCTAATAAATGAAATGTGTTCATCATTGCTGTTTTGCCACAACCATATTTTCCTGTGATTAAAAGTCCTTTGTTTAGATTTGGAATATTAGCTGTTAAAGGTGTTTTATTAAATGATATGTCTTTTGCAAAGTATCTTGAAATTAAATCAAGTATTGGTCTATTGACATCATTGATGATTAGTTCAGTGCAATATTCACGTTCAAATATGTTTTTAAATTTCTTTTTAACTGCATTCAATGATATTGGAAAATATTGTTCACCTGCAGGTTTTAAATTTCTTATTGATTTGTTATAATCAGACTTTCTTTTTTCAATTGCTGCAATTTCTTCTGGTGTTTTATCCCCAAATTCTTTTTTATACCCACCTGGATCAACTCTTTTCGATTCTGATAATTGTTTTATTAAATTTTCTGAATTCATTTTTTGTTTGGATTTGATGCATTTAATTTTATTCCTTGTTGTGAAACTGCAGAACTTGATTTTTGTTTCCTGTTCCAATTTCTAAAGTGTGAATTGAAATCTGATTCTTTTTTCATTATTTCATTTCTTTCTTGTAATTCATTAATAAACTTTCCCATCTGTTGTTCCAGATGTTGTTCATTCATAAAATTATTTTTCGGATTTGAAATAACTGCAGAAATTAGTCTTTTATTTTTTAAGTATTTTAATTGTAAATCAAAAATGTTGAAAATTGAATCTGATGATGAATCATTATCTTCACCTTCTTTACTTTCTTTTACTTCTTTACTTTCTTTAATTGTTGACCTTTGATTGACCTTTGATTGACCTTTGATTGACCTTTGATTGACTTCTAATTGACCTGTCTTATTATAACTTTCATATTTACAGACTGTTAGCATTGACCATTTAACACCTTTTTTTAATGAAATCATTTCATCATTTTGTAAAATTTTTAAAAAATTTCTTGTTGGTTTTTCTGTCCATTTCCATCTTTTCATAAGAAAAGAAGTGCTAATTGGATATTGGCCACGATTCCATTGACAAAGTATTCCATTTATCAATTGTTTATTATCATCTGTATATGAAACTAACTGTATTAAGTCAAGCCACGCTTCAAACCTGCTGAATTTTCTTCTTTCAGACCATAAAAAATGATTGAATAGTTTCCTATTAATAGGAATAAAGTTCTTCATATTAGTGTATAAAAAAACCTTTAAGGTTCATCAGTGCAGTGATTCCCCTTAAAGGTTTTAAATGTTTTTATGTTCATAACACCTGCACGTGTTAATCAATGCGAATTTAAACAATTTTTTTAATAGATTCCAAATGTTGTTTGAAATCTTTTTCTTCATCAGGATTTAATTCAGATGAATACTTTATTGATTCAACTGATTTATTCGGTCCATATTGAAGAATACAAAGTTTTCCATTGACTGAAAATTTTGAATCTGTTTTATTTAATGATTTAATGAATGTTGACATACCCTATTTCATTTAAGACTTGATCCAAATATTTCTTTCCTTTTTGAAGTTGTTCTGTTAGAAATTGAATTTCTTCTGGAATTAATTCAATATCAATTATTTTCATTCTGAATTTTTCATCATAATAATGATAATATGAAATAAATTTCCATTTCTTCAATCCTGTGACTAACATTCCACCTACACATTGCCAATAATAATCAGGTTTTTGTTTTTTCAAATCTTCTTGGTCTTTAATAAGTATATGTGTAAGATGGTGTGTTGCGTTTTCAGGACATTTCACTTCAATTCCATAATCTTGACTAACTAAACCATCAGGTGTTGCACCAATGTGTTTATTTAAGTTAAAACACTTCTGTTCATCATCACGGAATTCAACCTGAACACCTTCTTTTTCTTCAAAATAATCAATTGCAATTGGTTCATACTTTTTACCCCATTCAAATTGAAAAAGATTCAAGTCACGATTTTCTGCACCTAATATTTCAGAAATAACATCTTTTAGATATGTTTTTCCTGTTTCTGCAAGATGACCTGCTTCTTTGTCTGCTTTATTTCTTGGAAGTTTCATCAACTTTCCAAAATTTGAACCTGTTATTTTTCCACTTCTGGATTGCAACCATCTTTTGTGTTTATCTGCAGGTGTTTCAATCTTTTCACCAACTTCTGCAGATTTAAGTGCAGACATTACATCTGCACTTAATGGTCCACTTGATTCAATAGATTTATCATCTATTTTTGCTACTATCTTTTTATTCTTCATTTCCTTCAAATAAATTGATTTCTAATTGAACAACTTCAAACATTGGAATTTTACGACTTCCCGATGAACTTAAACCTGTGCAAGTTATTTGAACACCTTGACCAACAGAAACAGATTGAAGTGATTGAACTAATACTGTTTGACCTGCAACAAATGGACTTTTTCCATCATGCAATTTAACAAGATAGTAAACTTCACCATTTTCATTTGATGCTTCTTTTAAACCAAGATAAAAACACTTTTGTGGTTTATCTTTTAACGCAACCCAATCTTCCTTTGTTCTGTAACTTGATGTTACTGTTACACCTTTTTTTGCATCTTTTAATTTTGCAATTGTATTTGTATTTGGCATTAAGAAAGTAACTTCACCATTTACAGGGTACAATTCATTTTTTGTTTTTTGATTTTCATCACTCATGATATATAAATTTATTGATTAATATTCTAATGTTTTGAAATGTTTTATTTGAACTTCTTTACAGAAATTGAAGAAATTAACAATTGAAAAAGGAAGTTTTCCATCATTCCACATTCTTAAACGTAATTCTGAATAATTTATTTGTTCAGAAAGTGTTTTAAAGGATTGCTTTCTTCTTGTTTTATTATGTTGTTCAAATGCTTCTTTAATTGCAATCCTTTGAAGGATCACTTTATCTTCTGTTGGAAAATATGATATTTCAAATAAATCATCAAAGTTAACTTGAAGTACTTTTGCAATGTCTGATAATGCTTGAATTTGTTTTGGAACATTACCTTTATTCCATAAACTTAAAGACCTGCTTTTTACACCTATTGATTCACCAACTGTTACTGCTGTTTTCTTGATTTGAACAGGGTGTTTTTCGTTCCAGGTGTCAATTGATTCTTTGACTTTTATTCTTTTGATTTTCTTCATGTTTCTGTTTTTAACACTACAAAGATAATATTAATTTTGATATAAACAATATTTAATGTAAAAAAAAGACCACCTAAATAAATAAGTGGTCCTTTCCAGATAATCAATCAAATCACCTTAATCATGAGGTTGTTTAAATATTCCTGTATTTAGCTTGAATTTTTTCCTTTGAATAACCTTCCAAACCAAGTTCTTTTCTTTTTAGGAATTGAATCTTGGTTTTTTAATATAACATTTACAGGTTCTTGTTTGTTGTCTGGAACTTGATTAATATTAATATTTAATGAGTCAGATTTTTTAATTTTATCAATTTTTAAATCAATTGCATTATTTATTGTATTGTGAATACTTTCTTTATCAATAGCTTTTTCAATCGTTGGTTTAAGTTGTTCAATAATATCATTTGAAGTCATCCTAGATGCTTTATATCCAATGTATGCACCAACTAATAATATGATAATTGTAATTATAAGATTTTCTGCTGTGTTTTTCCAATTTATACTTCCTATTGCAAACATAATTTTATTTTAAAGATTCATTTCATAGTGTGGAATATCAAGAAAAGACTTGAAATTTCCGCCCCACCTGTTTTTTGGGTGTAATGATTCCCAGTAATCACCAAGTTCTTGAAGAACTGCTTTGTCATAAGTTAATATTCCATCAAGGAAGTGATTAAAATCAACTGCAAGTCTTTTTCCGTGTTTACTTACTAATGTCTGACTTCTTTTATTGCTTTTAATAAGTTTTGGTGCATCATTTTCAACTTCCACACTGTAACCATAACAATAAAGTATCTGAAGTTCTTGTGGCCTGAATGCATCACCAAATGTCAAACCAATACCCATTGAATTAGCTTTCAGAATTAAATCTGCAATGTTTATTGAAAATATTATTTGGTTTTCAGATAGTTTCATTTCTTTTCATTTTTTATTTCTTGCAACGCTTCCTTTATATAAATTATTGCAGATTCATATTCTCGTCTTGTAACAAAATGTTCTTCTTTTTCAATTAAAGGCATATGTACACTTTTTGATTTTGTGTGTGAAATAACCTGTTCCTTTTGTGTTGATGATTCAAACATTCTTGATTCTGCATTTGCAGTGAATTGTCCAATGTAAAAGATTAAATAAAATACAGGAAGAAAACTTGTAAAAGGTAACCAAGATTTTATATTTCTTTTTGTTGATGCTGTCATTTTTTTGGGGTTTTATTGTTTTGTCGGTTTTTGATTTGGTTCTTTATTACCTGCCCAAGTTTTATCTTTCACTTTTTTCTTAATAAAAAACATCACTGTTGATGGTGCATAACCTGTTATTAAATAAACAATATATCCATTTATTTCATAACCTGTTAATTGAACTAATTGTGGAAGCACAATCATAATTCCAATTGCAAGAAAAACTGCAAATAAAAGTCTTTGAATATCTTTCTGTGTTATTGAAACACCTATAAATGAAAGATATTCAATACTTGATTTTTCTTGATTTCCAACATATGCATTTTGAAATTCTGCAATTAAAAAACCTATTAATGTAAGTCCTAATACAACTAAAATTGATCCTAAAATATTCATAATCTATTTATTAAATTTAAATTTCTTCTGCAAACTCAAATGTGACACCTACATTCGCACCCTGTCCATTCTCTCTGTGCATTGTGAAAATGAAAATTTCTCCAGGCGTCAAATATATATCTGTTCGCCCCTCGAATAATGCACTGGTATTATAAGTTGTATCTTGCCCAACTCTCGAACCAAAAACAGCGGGTGTCGCCTTTGTTGAATCAAAAGTAATTGGCGTGGTGACTATTGGTGTATTATAAACTAAATACTCTAAATGTCCGTCACCGTAATCTCGCCAAACTTGATCATTTAAAGTGATAGCTGTCTCATCTCTTGTCGCCCAAACTCTTAACATTGATTTTTCACTTGAATAACCACTTGCCAACAACGCTAAGACGTCGCGAGTATTTCTTTTGCCATCTACTGTTTTTTTACTTCTTACAACTAAAATAGGTTGATTGAACCCCGTAATAGCTACTTGACCCGATTCATTTTCAACTTGAATTGACCCGTATGTCTTACCATTAGTATCACCACCCTCAGATGTAATATCAACACATCCAGCTTCAAGAATCACTTCATCACCTAAATTAACACATTCAAACGCAATTGGATTCGCGGGATTAAACATTGTTAACTCTGTCTTCGTACCTAAATAATTGATAGCTTGTACTTCTTGAAGATTTATAAAGAATTTATAATTTCCAACTCCTCTCCATTGCATTTGAATATCATAGATATTCCCTTTTTCAAAATCAATAACAGTACTTATAAATCTTTCATCATCAGTTGTGATTAAATCAACAGTCGTTCTAACCACTGCAAATAAAGAATCTCTTCTTAGATTAAAAAAAGAACCACTTTCATTTGTAAAATAACCCCATTTTCTTGAGCCGTTATTTTCTGGATTTGGTAAAAAAACCGCAGTTGAATATAAGTGACCCCTATTTGGTTGATACCTTGGGTTTCTATAAGTATCAAGGCAAGTTTTATCATTTAGTGTTGATCCTGATGTTAAATGTAATTTTCCATTGACACTTGTCGCATTTTCAATCGCACGCTCAACTCCATTAAATGTTTCCTTCCAAGTTGTCACAGGAACATTAAATGTAAACATTCCGTGCAATATTGAGTAATCAGTAATAGATTTTGAACGCCCCCAAGCATCATACCCTAATTCATTCTTAGAAATATTAAATGATGTTACATTTGTAGAACTGTTTATTAATTTTACAGCATCATCAACATTTGTTGGATTTATTCCATTTATAGAGAAATCAGAAAAATTTGATGTTGTTTTATAATCACTTGAAGAATTCAGAGTTGTATTTTTAATTCTTACGGTGTTATCGTCAACTTCACTTGCAATTAATTGATTTCCTGTTGTAACACCATTAATTTCATATGCGGATTCATTTACAATTGTATTTATTGTAAGTACTTGCCCAAATGAACTGATATATATCAGTAAAAATGATATTAATAAAAATAATTTTTTTAGATTTTTCATAATTTTCCAACTTTTAAACCAAGTGTGATTGTTTGCTTGTAACCAACTTGTGTATTATAATTTTTTACAACTTCATCAATTTTATATTTTCCATTTCTTTCTGGTGTTCTTTCATCAATCAAATGTGCAATATCACCATGATTAATTGAAGGTGAACCAAATGTTGTGATTTTACCTGTAACACCTGTATAAAACAGTTTTGGAAGTCTTTGTTTAACTAAATTAGTTAACGCATTAAGACTTAAATCAGGAACTTTCAATGTGTTTAAAACACCAATTGGTTTGATTGTACTGACAACAATTTCATTTTCTGGAAGATTATCTTTATATGTTGCAAACACTTCAAATTTAGTTCCATTTTTCTGAATTGAAATTCCGTGTGAAATAACACCAATATCTGTATCATTTTGAAATTTCAAATCATCACTTCCTTGAACCACGTTTTCTTGAATATTCAACAATATTTCTTTTGTATCTTCATTATCAATCAATTCTGTGTTTATATTTAGAACACCTTCTTTGAAATTACTTAAAACACCAAGTTTTGATTTTAATTCATCGAGTACATTTATCAATGTGGCGTTTTCTGAAACACGCCAATCACCAATTTCTGCATCAAGTATGTTTGTTTCACCATTATAAAATGTTTCAATTAGTTCTTGAATTGTTGTGTTTTTCAATGTTGTTGCAGGAAGTGATTTTCTTTTCAATTGAAAAGATTCATCTTCCAATTTTAGGACCAACGGACTGTTTTTGTCAATGAACGAAATATACCCTTCAAACTCTTTTACTAAATTAGGAAAATAACCTAAATAAATAACAACTTTATCACCAATATTTATTTTATCAATCAGATTTTCTTTTCTTCTTAACCTATTAGGAAAAGTCACTGTTGCAGTATCTGTGTAATTTGTTCTTTTTTTAACTATCTCAACAGATGTGACAATGTCGAATTTAAACTTTTCTTTTCCTGTGTTCCTGTCAAATATTGATATGTCTGATTGTTTTCTTAACATAATTATCTTGCAATTTCAATATCTGCTAATGCTTCAAGAAGTGCTTGTTCAATCATTTCTTTAACACTTGCAGGTGCTTCTTTTATATTTTCAGTTTTTATATTGAAATTTTCAACTAATTTATTAATGTTTATATTAAATTGTTTTGGTGCTGCAGATGTCACTGTTTGTTGTGAATTCTTTTGTCCACCACCTGCACCAACTATTCCTGAACCAAGACCAACACCACCTTCACCTGCAACACTTCCAATTGATCCAATTCCTATTCTTTCACCAATTTTTGATTTTTCCTGTTCTTTTCTGAATTCTTGAACACCTTTTGAAAAACCTTTTGAAAATGTATTTCTGATGTTTTTTATCATTTTTCCAACACCTGGAATTTTTTCAAGAAGGTCCAGAAATTTATTAAATGCATTCATAGCAAGTTCAATTGGTTTTTGAAGGAAATTCATTATTGCTTCACCTATGAATTTTAAACCTTTCCACAATTCCTTCAATCCTGCAATAAAAACTTTAAATAAGAACTTTGCAACTTTTGAAACAACTGCAAAAACACCTTGAAGAATTCCACGAAATGTTTCTGATTGTTTATAAGCAACAACAATTATTGCCACAAGTGCTGCAATTGCAAGAATTATCAATCCAATTGGATTTGCAAAAAGTGCTATATTTAAAGCCCATTGAACTGCAGTCCATATCTGTATTATTCCAACAAGAACACCTATAATTGCAACAAAAACACCAAGTATTTGAACAAATGTAGTGAATACACCTGTGTTTCTTTCAATTACATCTGCAACTTTTGAAATTAATTCTGCAAAGAAATTTATAATTGGAAGGATTGCACCACCAATTACTTCTTGTATATCACCAAGTCTGTTTGATAACTGTGTTAAACCACCTTTTCCTGCTTTTGCTGCTGCTTCTGCAGAACCACCAAATTGTGTTTCAAGTTCTTTTAAAATAATATCTTGCGCTTCTGCAATTCTGTTTGTTTCTTGAAGTGATTTAATCACTTTTATTTGGTCATCAGAAAATTGAATTCCAGACCTACTTAATGCAGATAAATTTTTCTTTGGGTCATTTAATGCTTTTCCAAGTTGAAGTGCTGCACCTTTTGTGTCACCACCCATTCTTGTAGCAAGATTCAATGCAGCCATTTGTGTTTTATCAAATTGACTTTCTGTAATATTAGTAAATGTCAATAGTTGTGCAGTGACATTTTGAAGAATATCTTCATCACCAAATATTGTTTTCTTTTGAAGGTCTGATGCTTGTTTGGTTAATTCTTGAAATGTCTTTCCTGAAACATTTTTTGTTGAAATTAAACCCTGTCTTACTTGTGCTTCTGCTTTTGCTTGTTTATCAAATGCATCAATTGATTTTTTTGCAAACACACCAATTGCCGCTGCTGCTGCTGTAGCTGCAAGTGCTGTTCCTGCAGAAATAGATTTATTCACTTTCTTAACTTCATTATCAAGTTTATCAACTTGTGTTGATGCTTTCTTGATACCTGATGAAAAAGTTTTATCTTTTAATGTTAGAACGTATTCAACAATATTTTTTGGCATTATAAAGGAAATTTTGCAGGTTTATTTTTATCACCATTCAATCTTCTGGAATCAAATTCAATTGCATAAACAACTTGGTCATATAATTCAAACCAATCTTCCATGTCAAGTGCATTTAATTCTGTCAAAGATGTATGAAAATAAAAATGAAGAAGTGCATTTGCTTTTTTAAACGCATTTGCAACATCTTCATTTTCATCTATACTTAATTTGTTTAATTTTTTTTTAAACGACCTTGTAAAACTTCAATAACTTGTGCAGCTTGAAGTGCTGCTGCAAATCTTAATTCTTCATTGTCAAGAATTTCATTATCACCTGCAACCCAGCAATTTTTCAAAATATGATTTCCTGCCTTATACATATCAGGATCATCTTTAATGCTGCTTAATGCACCAAGTGCTTTTGAAAGAACGTATGGTTTAGGGTGGTTTAAAATGCATCCAAGACCATTTTCAAGAACTAATATTTTAGTCTTTGAACCTTTTGGAACTAATTTTCCGTATTTTTCAAGGATTTTTTCTTCAATTAAATCAAAGAATCTTTCCTGTTCTTTTTCGTTTAAATCATCAAATTTTGCTTTCAGAATCTGATTATCTGTTTTTGTTATCTCACTCATGATTATTAATTAAGGTTAAATGAAATCTATTCCTGCAATAATTAAAGAATATGTTCTTTTCACTTCTGGATCATCAGTTGCAACTTCAATTCCATCATCAGTGAATTCACAATTTTTTACTCTTATTTTTGAAACACTAACTGAATTGTCTAACACTGCTAAAACTTCAAAAACAGGTATGTTTAAAAGTTCACGTGTTGGACTTAAATTTCTTAATTTTAATGTTTCAGAAAATGATAAATCAATTGATGCTTCATATTCTTTTGTTGCACGACCTCTTGAAACAGGTTCATCAGAAAATCCTTTGTTGTTTGTTTTTTCTTGTGAAACTGTTGCTGTCAATGCAGAAACACCTGCAACATTGATTCCTGCAATTATCAGTGAAATATCTGATGCACTGAATGCTTTTCCGTTTATTAATACTTGTTTATCTTGTGCCATAATTTTAACCTATTTTTGGAACAAATCCAATATTAACAATAATTTCACGTGCTACACCAACAGGAACAATTTTCACTGTTATCACAACCTGTGAAGTTGCAAGAACATTTTGATTTGGGTCAATTAAAACACTTCCTTCTGGAAGTTTTCCTGTTGCTTGGTCAACACTTATTTCACCATCTTGTGCCATTTGTTCAAGTGCTGTCAATGCTGCATTTTCAAACCCAAAAATTGTTGTTTCACTTAATTGTCCAGATGTTGCATCAACATATAAAGGTGAATTGATAAATGGCAATAATTTTTGTCTTACAAGTCTAACTGCTTTTTGAATAGTTCTTGAGTTTTCAATATAAGCAAAATCACTTGTTGCAAGTGTTGTTTGTGGTGAATCAATGTAAAAAGTACCTGTGATTTCCTGTCTTTTTATCATTAATAAATAACCTTGACCAGATATTGTTTCAATTAATGCGTTTGAAATATCTTTAACAAGTTGACCATTTGCAAATGCAGGTTCTTGAAATTCAACTGAATCTGCAATATCAAATTTATCAACCCATCCAATGTTTTCATGAACATTTGAAAGCGCTATTGTTCCAAGTGTAGTTCCTAATGCTGTGATACTTTGACCAACTGAATCAAATAGTTCTTTTCCTGTTCCAGAACCATCTTGTGCAATATCTACTGAAACCCATCTTTTATTTAATGCACGTAAATCTGCAAGTGTTGATAAATCTGCAACACCTGAAATGTCTGCACCTAAAATTCCGATTGTTGGTCTATCTTGACCAAGTAATGTGTCAATTGAAGAACTAACTGCATTAACAAGTGAAGATGCAAATGCAATGTCATAATAAACACCTATTTGTCTTAACTCACCATCTGCAAAGTTCTGTAAATCTTCAACCTGTTGACCACCATCATACACACCTGCATTTTCATCAAATAAATAAATATAAAGAACACCTGTGTTTCCTGATTTATTTAAAATTCTGAAATATTCTGAAATGTGATAATGTGCAATCTTGGTTGCATCGTTGGCTGAATCACTTGTAATTCCAAGTGCTTCTGCTTCTTGAAGTGTGAAAACTTTTTTAAATCTGTCATCTGTGGCAAAACCTGCAGGAAGTTGTGCATCGACAAATGGAAATGCAATTCCTGAAAAATAATCTTTTCCAGGTATTGCACGACCAAGTCCACCTTCTTGAATATTAAATGTTATTGCATTTATTGGCATAACTTAATTCAAATTTTATTTTTTAGTTTCTTCTTTTTTCGCTGCAGGTGCTTTTTTCGCTGCAGGTGCTTTTAGTTCAACATCTTCACGTGTGATTTTATGTGTTTCAAAATCATCAACAAATCTTGGTGGAACAACATAATAAAAATGACCATTACCACGTGCATACATAACTTTTACACTTGGTTTTTTAAAATAACCATTCTTTTTTGCAATTTCAATCAATTCTTGTTTTGATTTTCCTTGAACTTTCTTTTCTTCTGATTTTTTCATGACTTATCTGATTTTAATGATTAAGGAACTAATGTTTCAATTAAAGCAACAACACCTTTTTCATCAGAACGCCCTGATGATGCACCAAATCTTACATTTGATGAAATGATGTCTGCTTGATATTCTGGATTGTTTGGATCATAATAAACATTCACATTTCCTTCTGAACGTCTTACCATTTTTTCGTGCCAAAATAAAACACCACCAACTGATGTTGCATTTGGAACTAAAACTTGAACAGTTCTTCCACCAACAACTGCAGGTGTATAATCTATTTTAACAGGTGTTGCAGGAACAGCATCATCATAAACGATGTTTGCACCAAGTCCTTCATTCCAACGTGGTTCATACCAATCAATACCAAGCCATCTTCCAATTGTTCCTTGCTTCAACAATGTGTCCATTCCTGTTTTTTCAAAATCTCTAAATTCAGGAATATTCATAATGTCATTCCAGAATGCAGGTGTTGGAAGCGCATACAATTTACCTGCAGGAAGATTCATTTTTTGGAATAAACCTTTTACATTTAAAATATCTGCTAACACTGCACGTTTTACTTGACCTGCATGTCCACCAACAACTTCACAAGTTCTTGTTGCTGTACCTGTTGTTTTTACCATTCTGGCAACTGTTGCAGGTGACCATTTAACTGCAGCATAATTTGCTACTTGTGTATTTAATTCAAGTGACATTTCTTCACGAATTTCTTGTTGTTTTGAATAAGACAATTCACCATCTTGATTGTTTTTATCAATCACAACAGGTGGAACAAAGAAATTCTGGTTTGCATACGTTTTTAACGTGTTAATTCTCTTAATTGGATCAAGTTTATCTGCTGCTGCAAGATTGTTTCCTGCATTATCATAATCAATTTGAACATTTCCAATTACTGCTGCAGCTTGTTGTTGTGCTTGTGGAATGTCAATTGATTCTGCACTTGATGGTGCATCTTTTTTTGAACGCTTGTAAAATGCGTTATCTGGGAAAAGATTTTTTTGTAAATCTCTACTAAATATTTTTACTCTTACTTCTGGCATGATAATAATTTTAAAAGGTTGTTTTTTTATTTTAAATTGTCAAAATCAATGTTTGAATTCAAATATGCTGTTTCCAATTTCTTGTATTTGGCATTATTTGTTTTTTCTAAATTTGCAAGTGTTCCTGCAACATTGTGTTTATGAAATTCCATTGCAAGTTTATCATCTGCATCTGCATCTGATCCACCTTCATTGATTTTGTTTGTAACGTCAACAAATTCAACTGATAATGAATCAGTGATTGATTTGAATCCTTCAAAATTTTCTTTTGCTTGATTAACTAATGAATCACGGTTTTCTTTTTTTAATTTACCTGCATTAATTAATGAATCAACATATGCTTCTGCTGCTGCATCTGCATCTTCTTTTGCTTTATCAACTAATGCTTGCTTTTCACCTTTTAATTTAAGGATTTCTGCATCCTTTTCATCAATAGATGTTTTCTGGTCATTAACTTTGTTTTGCAAAGTTTCAATTGCTTCAACTGCTGAATTTTCTGCAGCATCTTCACTTAAATTTAGTTTTTTGTTTACTAATTTCATCTTTTTAGATTTTGATTCTACTTTTATTTTTGAACATGCAGCCATCAATTCAATAGCTGTTTTATTTTTAATGTCAACACTTTCATTTGACAATTTAACTACTTTGTCAACCATTCCAAATGATTTCATTTCAGATGAATTTAACCTTTTCCCTTCTTTCATCACCTTCTTTACTTCTGAATCAGTTTTTCCTGTACTTGAAACCATTAAATTAACTAATGAACCACGCATACTTAATGCTTCATTTTTCAATTCACCATCTTCCATTTCATCAATAGTTATTAATGTACCATCTTTTGCTTGTGCCATTGGTTCATGAACAATTCCAGAACCAAAATTTGCAACAGTTCTTTTTCCTTTATCACCGAATGCAGAAATCATTCCTGCCATTGAATCTGCTATTCCAACAACATGTGTTTCAATAGATGCACCATTCATTCTGACAATATTCATTGCATTGATTATTGACATTCCTTTGATAATTCCACCACCAATACTGTTGATGTTTACACGTATAATTCTGAAACCTATTTCAGAAAGGAAAACCATTTCACGTGCAAATTCATCACCATTTATCATGTCTTGTCTTTTTTCACTTCCGATTTCACCAAACAACATCATGTCTGCTGCTGCAAGTTTTTCATCAATGTTTTTAACAAAGTTTAAATTGTGATTTTTGTATTCCATAATGTAAATATATAAATATTATATTAATTAAATCAAAAAAATATCAGTCTTTGCAGTTGTTTTTCAAGTCATTCCAAATTGTTTTTTCTGATAGAAAAAGTCTTTCTGAACACTTCTTGACTGCATCTGTTGTTGGACCTTTATGATTATTGACAAACTGTTTGACAAAATCAGACCTTTTTTGAATTTTATTTTTATCTCTATTCACCTGCAATGTTAATTGTTAATGATCCAGGTTTTGCATCACCTGTGTGTTTTATTAATAATTCTGGTTGAACTTCAAAATCAACAGGTTGTGCATCAATGATACTTTCACCAATTCCTGTTTTTCCACATTCAAAAACCCTTAATGCATAAACAACAGGCCAATCACGCCAAACTTTATGTCTTAAAATATTTTCATCTGAAAATCTTTGAATTTTACCTTCAATAAAATCTAATTCAGGATTTAAGACTGTTTTAAAATGAACTGCTTCATAAACAAGTTGTTCAATGTCATAATGGTCCAATTCATCCTTTTCTTGCAATTTTGACTTTTTAATTACAATGTGAAGTGTGAATTGAAGGTCACCATTTTGATTTGGTAGTATGTCATCAAAATTTTGTGTACTTCCAACAGTTGAAGGTTGCCAAGTTCCTGCAGACCATTCAAAAAAAACTGCAGGTGTTGGAAATGAATCAACTTCACCATCACGTTCAATATTATCATTCCAAACATCCCAATGTTTGATTTCTGGAATCAATGAAACCAATCCTTTAACTAATAAGTAAACTTCTTTTTTTGCACTCATATTTTAAACACTTTGTCAAATTCTCTTAAAAGTCTTTTTTCAATCTTTCTTTCTAAAACACGACTATCACCTATAAATTCACGTTGAACCATCTTTTCTGTTCCATCATTTATATATCCTGCATATGGAATTGAACGTGTTCCAACTGTTATATTATTAAATGAAATCTTTCTTTTCTTAATATCAGAACGCATTTTTCCAGACCTCACCAATAATGCACGACCAACAGACCTTTTTCTTTCCCTTGCAGACCTTGATGTTTTTCTTTTGGTCCATCCACCAATTGATGCATTTGTTGAACCACCACCCCTTCTGAAACCTTTTAAAAAGTGCTGTTGAACATCATTTGCTAATCTTAAAGGTATTTTTGATTTAACAACAACAAAATCTGTTTTTATTTTATCAAAATTAAATCCTTTTGTCTTTTTTAAGGTCATAATTTATGATATTTCAAAATCTTTAATATCAAAAGGAAAATCTGATTCCATTTTTATATTTAAAACAACATTTCCTTTTCCTTCACCTGGAACAAATGTGAAATCATTTATAACAACATCATCAATTTCAAAGATACTGTTTAATATTTTTGAAACAACAGGAATACTTTCTGGAACTTTAACCAATTCACGAAAACCAATCAATTGGTCTGCAGGAAATACTGCAATGACTTCATTTATATTTGCTTGAAGTGTGATTTGATAATCACCTTCATTATTATATTCCTTTACAGTTCCTTTTCTTCCTGAAATAGCTGTTTTAACAATATTCTTTTCTTGTGTTACCACCATTGCAACTGATTGAACAGAAAATTCTTCATAACTGACAACTTCACCTTTTAAATTCTTGTAAGAACCTGCAGGAAATTGAACATCATCATACATTAATGTTCCTAATGGTGAAACACCAATTGGAAGTGTGAATCCAATATCTGTAAAACTTGGAATAAGTCCTTTTAAATTAATTACTGCCATTTACAAGAAGTTTTTTATCTGTTCATCTGTTGGTGTTTTAAAACCAAAATTTATTTTTTGTTCCTTTTTAAATTCCTTTGGAACATTATAATATGGGTGTTTTTTAGGAAATATCAATCCATTTTTTCCAACGTTTGTTCCAAATACAGGACTGTCATTCTTTGGAAATGTTCCTTTTGTTACTGTTGCAGTTTCTAATTGTTCAACAATGCATCTGCAGTTCCAATCATTTGGTGGAAACCAAGTGTTCCAGAATGGATCATCAACACGTTTTATTACACCATCAACTTCTGAATGGTCATGTCGTACCCTGTCATCACCAACAGTGATATACTTTAAATAAGGAAATGTTTCTTCATCTTCTTTAATATCTTTCCAATTTGCAACACTTTCTGATTGCCTGAACGCAGCCTGTTGTTCTGTTTCTAACCAATGTTTGTTATATTGATTATCAATTCCAAGTCCTATTTTCTTAAATTCATTAAAAGGAAGAACTTCACCATCAACAAGAACATTTGATGATAATTCCAATACTTCTTGAAATGTCTTTGAACCTGAAAAAACTGAAAGATTGTTTTTCATTTGTGTGGACCTTTTAAATCCAAATGTTCCTTTTTTAAAATCACTTGGAAGTCCAAATGTTTCTGCAACTAATGTTGACAATGCATAAAATGTAAATTCAAATAAATCTGCAGGTAAAACAAAAGGTGATATTTTTCCATCATACACATCTTGAATCAATTTATTTGAATTCTTGTATGTTGGTGTTTTTATTTTTTTTTCTGGCTCACCTATGTTTACTAATTCACACATTTAACTTAAATCTAAAGGAATAACTGTAATTATTAATGATAAATCTTGTGTGTTTCCAACTGTTTCACGAAATAATACTTCAAATGATGTTGCAGTCATATTTTTAACCATACAAAACACATCATTGTCTAAATCCCAATTAGCATTATTGCTTTGAATAGTTAATATTGGGTGATATGATGTTGTTCCAATATTTGCAAAATTAACACGTATTCTTAAATCACCAGATGTATCATTTAAAACAACTGCAGATGTCACACCACCTTCAACAGTTCCAACTGTACCACCTGTTCCAACTTGAATTCCATTTACTTTTCCTTGAAGTAAATTATTAATTATTAAAGGTTTGTTTTTTATAAAATCAGGTTGTGAATTATCTGCTTGTGTCCAATCTGATTGAACTTGAATCAATCCTTTTAACACATCAATCACTGTGTTCCCTTCAACACTTAAACCTGTAATTGCTGCAACATTTGTTGGAACTGCACGGTTTTTTTCATAAACATTGTGTGTTGTTCCATCACGAAAATTCCTGTCACCATCAGGTGAAATTTCTGTTGTTACTTTTGTGAATTGATATAAATCAGTTCCAACTGTTCTTGGAACAACTGCTGCATCAACTTTTAACATTTCACCATTCATGAAAATAAAACCATCTTGAACAGAAACATCACTTCCTGCATTAATTATTGCATCAACACCTGAAACAATCATATTAACACCTTCACCAAGACCATCTGGAATTCCATTCAATCCTTCCCTGTTTGCTTCTGGCATAAAATTCAATTCATTTGATGTGATTTCTATTTCACCACCTGGAAAAAGTTTTCTTGTATTCATAATTTTTTATACTCTTATTATTAAATATTCTTGTGGTGCAATAACATAAATATCCATTAATGCACGTATTAATTCATCAGATTCAACAACATCAATTGGAACATACACAATGAATGATTTTCCTGCAATGCTGTTTGGGTCATTTATTTCACTGTCAAGAAAAAGTGTTATTGGAATAGGATTTGTTTCACCATCCAAAAACAATTCAATTGGTGTTGGATCATCTTCAATGTCAAGATATATATCTATTCCTTCAACAAAATTAAGGTCTAAACACGCAATTGTTATTCTTCTTAATGTATTATCATAATTATCATTTAAAAGTTCAATCAAAGCCATTCTTTGACCTGTATAATTTAAACGTGTTGTAATAAATGAACAGAAATCAACCATTGTTTGATTTAATGGTTTTAACGGACTGAATAATGTCCATACATAATTTAAAAAAACAGTTTTTTCAATATCTGTTCCAATAGTGTATGACCAGAAATAAGGAAGAATTCTTTGAACTTGTTGTTCAAAATCAATTCCATATTTTGCTTGACATTCCTGTTCAATTGGTGTTGACATACTAAACTTTTTTCAATTCTTTTTTAACTTCCTTTATTTCATCAATGTTTATTTCAACATCATATTTCTTTCCATTTACATCTGCAACACATTTTGTGTGAAGGAATTCACCACTTCCTGCATTTGCAATTGTTGTGACTATTATTGAAACTGCTTCATTTACAACTTTTCCAACAAATTCTTCTGTTGTTTCCTTTTTAAGTTTCTTTTTGATTGATTTCTTTTTACTCATGATTGATTATTTTAATAATATGTTAATGTATCATCAAGTGTTTCACCTGCTGCAGTTGAAACTGTGATATAACCTGCTTGTGCAGAATATTCTTCATTTACTTGGTCAATTACTTCTGTGTAAACACCATCAAATGGTTTTATTTGAACACTTTCTGCAACTACATTTTCAACACCTTCAACAGATTGAATTGCATCTGTTAATTTCATTATTCTAAATATAGAACTGAAATTTTCTGCTTGAAATGTTTCCAAGAATGTGTTTATTGCATCTTGAACAGGAAAAGTTCCAGGTGTTAACAAACTTTCACCATTTGCAGGATTTATGACTGTTGCATTCACACCAATACGATAATCAATAATTGCTTTGTCTGATTCTTGACTTACAAATGCTAATGGTGTACATGCAAATTTTTTCTGTGACCAATATTCCTTGAATGAAACCATTTCTGTTGTTGTTATAGGAATGGCATTTCCTGCAACATCATATTTTGCAACCTTAATGACTAAAAAACCATTTTCTTTGTCTGCAGATGCTAATTTGATGATTTTCTTGTCATCATCTTCAATGGCATACACAACATTTCCATCAATAAATTCAAGTGCATCACCATTTTGATATTCAAGTGATTCTGCTGCATACCATCTTGCAGTTCCTGTTGGAATTTCTAATGCACGAACTTCAACTTGTTTTTGGAATTCTTCCATTGAAATTTCATTCAAATATGATGAAACTGCAAATGAATATATTAAATTTCGCCAAACAGAAACAAGACTTGTTGAATTAAGTCCATTTAATTCTGGTCTTGATTCCTTGTCAAGAATCATTGCATCTTCAATTTCTTTAATTGTTCTTGGTGTAATGGACATAATTTATTTTTTAAAATTTTTTTTATAGAAATCAACAATTTTATTTTTATTCACAAAATTGAACCAAGATTTATTTTCCAATTCTTCAACATCAGTTTGTGTTGGTAGTTGGCCAACTTTTTCTTCAACAGGAATTCCTGTCTGTTCTGTCACAAATTCTGCAGGAACATCATAAATTCTTCCAATTCTTTCAATTATTTCAGACCATTCTTTTTTGGTTAATTTTTCAATGTGTTGATATGTGAATTTATCATCTGATGCAATTGAAATTCCAAGTTTTGACATTTTAGGAATTAATTCATCATTTATTAAATTCTGAATCATATCTGCATAACCAACAATAAATGCATTTGTATTTTTTTGATGAACTTCACCTTGCGACCTTGAAGAACCTTCATCAAGTACCATTGTTGAACCAATAAGTGCTTTTGACATTTGTTTATCTGCAACATCAATAAAATCTTTAAAAGTGGCATATCCTGCACCTGTTGATGGTGATACAAATTCAATTTCATCATCATTGTCAATTACTGCAAATGCTGCTGTTGACATTGTTTGCATTGTATTAATGGCATTTTGCCTTCTGAAATTGTCTTTTATATTGGTTTTGGTAACTCTAAAAGGTTGACCAAATAATTCATTAAATATTGCCCAAAATTGTGTGACTTCACGCTTTAAAATAAACCACTTTGCTATTTTATTGTATTTACCAAGTTTATATTGGTCACCAAACATTCTTGGATAAATAAATGTTGTCCAAGTTTTAAAGGGTTCATTTGCAAAGAAAATATTTGCGTTGTCATTGTTTTGGTCTGTTGCAATTCCATTTTGTTCAGGTCTTATATTATATCTTGGAATTGATTTAATATAAGTGAATTTGTCATTTTCTATTGGTCCATATTGGATTCCAGAAAAACCCCATAAAATAGATTCAACTGTTATTGATAGCCATTCTTTAAACCAATTTGTTTTGAAAAGTGTTGCTAAATCAAGTTGTGGTTCATTATTTTTATTTAAAACAACAAAATCCATTGATGCAATTCCTTGATATATTGTTTCAGTTACTGCAGTAATATGTGTGTCAATTTCAATTGTTTCATAAATTTCAAGAAGTTCTTGTCTGTTTGGATCATCAACATCTTTTGCCATTTCATAGGCATCTTGCCAATTTGATAATGATGCACGTACAACATTTGATGTTTCTTGTTTTAGTTTATTAAATACATCTGCACCTTTTGGAATTGGTTTATCTGCATTTGCAATTGTTTCAACTATTTTTCTGACTGCAGTGTTATTTTCCATTATATTGAAGTATTTCTTTTGACCACATATTCTGCATATCCTGATGCAAATGAATTTCCACTTTGTGTTGAACCATCTTCAACTTCTGGCAATAGGCCCAAATTTATTTGAACAGTTCCTTTTCTGATTTCTTTTAAATATCCAAGTTTTCCACCTCTTTGTTGTGAATCACCACCATCATATAAGACTTGAATCCAATTTGGTATTTCAGAACCATTGATTCTTGAATAAATAGTATATAAAACAAGTACAACAATTATTTGAACAATTGCAGGATTTCTTGAATCTGCTTTTGTCCAGAACAAAACATCTGTTAATGGTGTATTTGCAGGAACATCTTGAATTGCAAAATACAAATCAGTTCCATCAATAACACGTGCATTTTCTTCATATGTACCTGCAAGAACGTGTGTTTCTATTGGTGCAAATTCTTTGTCTGTGTCGTACCTGAACCTTAAATAAGATGCAGCAACTTCAATTGCAGACAAAAGTTCATTTTGCCAAATTGAATCAGTTGAATCAGTGATTCCATCAAGGTTTTCTTCTGATATAACACTGTAAAAATCAGATTTTAATAAATAGTTGCCCATATCACAAATATAATTAATTAAATTTTAAATACCACCACGTGTGAAATTGTTTTTTTGTGGAACAAATGAATGACTTAAATCATTATTTCTGTTAATAAATGTCATATATTCATCATAGAAACATTTTACAATGAAATATCTTAAATCATCAGTGAAGTGTCCGTGTTCTTCAAATGATATTCCTTTTGAATCAGTTACACGTTTTTTCAACATTCCACCATCTTTGTCTTTCTTGGTTTGAATATAGTCATTTGTTGACTTCACACAACTAACATCAATTATTAATTCAATACCTGGAATAACACCACGCAATATTGCATTTACAAATTCACCAGACATTGCAACACTTGGTGCTTTTCTGAACATTCTTTCTTCAATTGTTGTGACTTTTTTAATCTGTGAAACATATTTCTGCAGAAATGTTCTTTTTTCATCATCAATAGTATTTCTTTGTTTTGTTGTAGGGTCGCCATAAATAAAAACTGTCTGTTTATTATCAACTTTCTTTATGTATTCTGCAACTTTTTGACCTGCTTTTGTAGCTGTGTTGTATGGTTCAGATGCAGGAACTTCTGCAATTTGTCTAATTTCCCAAATATCACCAATTTTAATTGTTTGAAATATTGATGTTGCAATATATGGAAACACATTATTGTCAACTGAAATGTGAAGTGCAGATTCAGGTGTATATGTTAATTGACCAATATGTCTTTCTGTATCAAAGTCTGAAAGAAATTCACCACCTGTTTTAATGTTTTTCGTGTCTTGTTGGTATTGAAAATAAAAAACTGATGGATTCACTGATTTAATCATTAAAAGTTCTTCAACAGTGTGTTTAAATGGCCATAATGCAGTTCCATCATTTTTTAATGCAGGCATTGATAAAACTTCCCATTCTTCTGGACCATCAATCAAATATCCTGACAAATCTTCTGCATCAACTCTTTGCATCACAAGGACAATTGGTGTTCTTCTTGAATTTACCCTTGAACGTATTGTTGAATCAAATCTTTCATTGACTTTTGACCTTACTGTTAATGATTTTGAATCTTCTGGTTTAATTGGATCATCAATCACAATTGCACCACCAAATGAAAAGATGTCACCATCTTCTGTGTTTTCTGGAATAAATTCATCTAATGATTCAGATTCATTTTCTTCATCAACAAGACCTGCACCAAAACCTGTTATTTGACCACCTGTTGATGTTGCATAAACACCACCTTTATCTTGTGTATACCATTTCTTTTTTGACTTGGAATCACGTTTTAATTGTCTATTAAATAACTTTTGATATTCTTCTGACTCAATCAATTCTTTTATTGCTTCTGAATTATCAAGCGCCAATGAATCTGAATATGATGTATGTATGAATTTAGCTTTTGAATTAATTGCAAGACCTTGTGAAATGAATCCTTTCACTATTTGTTCAGTCTTTCCATATCTTGGTGCAATGTTTATGATTAATCTTGTTATTTCACCACGCAAAACTGCATTCAATTTTTCTGCAATTAATCTGTGGTGTTCACCAATAACAAATTTTCTTCCATACTGATGTTTAAAAAAGTAACGTGTGAAAAACAGATTATCACTTAATAATTTAGCTTTTAAGAAACTTTGTTCTTTCATTAATATTCATTTTCAAGACTTTCATTGTATTCTTTCATTTCTTCTTTTGAAAGTTCTTTTGAATTATAATTATAGTTTTTATTTGTATTTTCAACTTTATTTGAAAGACCAAGTTTTGATGCAATAATACTTGAATTAAATGCACCAACAACTGCACCTTCAAATTGTTGTGTTTCAATAATATTGCGTATTCTTTCAGTGACTGTCAAAAAATCTTTTTCTTTTTCATAGTTTTTAAAGGTGTTTACACTACAATCAAGATACAAACAAAGTCCTGTAATACTAAAAGGTGTTTCAGTTGGAATTTCAATCTTTTTGACTTGTGATCCACGAAAATCTGTCTTTTTCCACTTTCTTTTTTGTGTAGATTCAAAATATTCCAACGCTTCTTTCCAAAGTTCATCAGGATTTGACCAAATCTTATTTCTTCCAGATTCAGTTCTTATTTTCCAATATTGATTTCCTTTTTCTGCAGCCATAATTTTGTTTTATCTGTACGGTGTAACAATTAGACTAATTGATTGATTTTCAATTCTTTTGATTTTACGAGTTATTATTCAATAATTCATTTATGTTTTTATCACAAGCCATTTTTTTGTTTTAATATGTGTTTGGTGTTTTATTAATTGTTAATACTGTACCAAGTCCGTTATTCATTCCTGTTGCGTTAGTCTTGAATGATCCGTAAACATTTACATTAAAACCTTCACCACTATCAATATTGTTCCAAAGTGCATTTGGTGCATCTTGAACAAAGTTAGAGTTTGAGAAATTAAATGTTTGAGCACTTAAATTTATATGATCCCCTATATTTTGCAAATAACTACTTAAAAATATTGTTGAATTTACTATTGACATCCCTTTCGTTACGCTTCCTCGGTCTGTTATTTTACCGATAAAACCGTTGAATATATATTCCCCATTAATATCAAGCGAATAGCTTAAATCACTCATTGTTCCGCTTATCGTTCCATTTCCTGCGTATGAAAAAGAAGGACAAGAAAATATAACATCGTCAACATTTAGGTTTTGTGAATAATTATCATTTATTAAATTAGTACCACTATACTTTTTAATTGGATTGTAATAATCTGCAAATGTACTTTCAAGAGTTAATGTATATGTGTTTGAAATAACTTCATTGACCTTCAATTTAAAATATGTTGTTATATCATTTCTAAGCCTAAAACCGAATGTCTTAGATTCGAATCTTTCAGCTATAAAATAGCCAGAATAACCAATTAATCTAACTGGTGAAGTTGCTTCCGTATAAAAATAATCACATTTTATGAATCCCGTATCTACAAGTGATGACGCTGAAGAACCAAAAAACCCTGAAAAACCACTTTGAAACGCTTTTAAATGCAATTCTCTAACATTAATTTTTAACAATGATGGTCTTAAACTTATTCCGACACTATCTTCAAATAATAAAATGGAATAAGGTGCTTCAATTTCAAAATAAGGACAATTCACTTCCAAGTCTGTTCCTAAATTTAAGAACCTAAATGTCCCCGAATTTGGCGTTGTTATTTTAATTGGTCTGTTAGGTATTACTGACAAATCCCGAATACTTGAATCTAAAAAATACAAAGTCCATAACACCCCATTATCTATTGGTAAATCATTATAAGCTCCGTTATCCGTTTGATATGGTTTATTTGCATTGCCCAATTCACCTGTTAAGTCATTACCATTTACAGTGTCTATATAAACCGTTAGTGGCAATAAGGGATTCAAATCATTTGCAGTAATAAAAGGATTTACACCATCTTCACCATCATTTGTTAATTCACTTGTTAATGTTGGAATATTAAAATTTGTTATTGGTCCAGATTGTAAATTTCCACTTGCATCTGTAAAAAGGTAATTCAATGAAACACCATCATCACGTGTGTTTTGATAATTTGAAAGTGTTACATTGTTAGAAATTACACTATTTAAACTTTGAAGTGTTCCTGATGTTGTTATATTTCCTGTATGATTTATATTTCCAATTCCTGTTATATCAAAATTGTTTAAATCAAGATTTCCACCAAGTTGTGGTGTTGTATCATCAATTAAATCTTGAAGAAAATCTGTTAAATTTAATTGTGTTTTAAAATCTGTGAATGCTGTTGCAGAAACAATGTCATTTGAATCTTTTGTCAATAAAGAATCAACTGTTCCAAGATTTGGTGTTTTCTTTAACTTTAATCTGTGGTTTAAAGTTGTTGTTTTCTGTGAAATTGCAAGTGTTGAAATTAACAATGCAATTATTAAAATTAATTTTTTCATTTTTTTATTTTTATAGTAATTCATCAAAACTTATTGTATTATAACTTCCATTATTAAAAAATCCTGCAGGTGTTCCAAAATCTGAAATGTCACCTGTATTGTATTGTGCTTTTATAAAATATTTAGTTCCTGAAACTTCAATAATACCTTGAACCAAATCTTTTTGTTCAACAAATGCAATATTTGGATTTCCAGGATAACGATAAACTGTCAAAAGGCCTTCTTCAATTCTATTTGTTATATCAAATAATTTTCCAAAGTTGGAATTCATTTTTTGACCACCTGTTCTTATTGGATCACCTGTGTCATCATTTGGTGCTGCGCCAAGACCTATTGTTTCTAATGTTGTATTGCTCATAACTTTATTGAATCAAATGTTTTTAAAATAGTATCGAATGTAATATTTGTATTATCCCAATTGAATGGTGGAATATCATTTTTAAATATATAATTGTTTTGTGGAAATTTATTTTTCAATTCATAGAAATCTTGAATGTCTTTGTTAGAGAGTATAGTATCATCAACAACAAGTTCTTGACCTTGTGAAATATCACCACTAAAATTCAAATTATTGTCATCAATAAGTTGATTCAGGAATTCAAGTGTTCCATAAACTTGCAAACATACATCATAAATGTTTTGGTTTGATTTTACAATTATAGTACTCATATTCTTGATGTTGTTTTATCTGCTTTTATATCAATGTCAAGACCACCTTCATCTGTTTCTTCTGCATCAATTTCTTTTAATAAATAACCATCTTTTTCAAGTTCCTGTCTTATTTTCTTCCTGATATTTCTTCCATCATCAGTTGGTGCATTAATAAATGAAACTATTGCAACACCAAGTGTTGGTGATTTTCTGACTTGACCTGCATCTGCATAAACAATATATTGAATGTTTCTGTCATCTGCTTTTTCAATTGCAATGTCACCATTTTGAATTTTCAAGTCTGGTTCAATTATTATATCATTTGAAATTATAGCCATTTATTTAATGTTTAATTTTTTCATCTTCAAAATCTACTTTGTTAAATGGTGTGAAATTTCCAACACTTGTTGATGAAGGTCCAGATGTGTCTGTTCCTGTTTTAACAAGTCCGTGTGTATGTGAATTCAAGCTGTTTTTCATTGAATTCAATTCTGAAATTAAACCATTCATTTTTGTCACTAAATCTGAAATGATTATCATTCCACCAAGATTTCCACCATTGAACACCCAAGAATCTGTTTCAACTTTCACATCATCACAAAATATATTATAATCATCTTGTATTGCTAATATTTTTGAATTTGCAACTTCTTGAATGATATTTGAATTTATAAGAACTTTGTCTGATTCTTGAACCACAATACATTGTGCAACTGTGTTTGAATGAAAACCAACAACAACTTTTGTTCCTTCTTTTGGAACAATAACAAATGATTCTGGACCACCATCAACAATTGTTTTCATTCTTACTGTTTCAACATCTGATTTTTCATCTATTGGTGTGAACTTAAAAGTGAAATCTGATTCATTAATTTCTGATGCAACACCAAGTTTCAGATACAGTTCTTCTTTACTTGCCCAATTTTGAATGAATGATGATAAAATATCAGGTATTGCCATAACACAAATATAAATAAAAAAACCTTAACTATTTAATTAACAGTTAAGGTTTTAATTTAATAATAACTAACCAAACTTTACATAATAAAAAATATTAATTTAATGAAATCAAAGTACTAATATAATGAATTAAATCTGATAATGTGTAATAAATAACACCAATAATTGAGTATATAAAAATCAATAATAAAATTCCAATGAATATTTTTCCAAATAAATCAAGTTCTGAATACACTTCTACGAATTTTTTCATTATAATATTTTTATTAAAATTTAACTTTAGACAATCGAGTAGACGGCTCCGTCCATAATTGAACGGAGTGCGCCTCTCACACCACCGTACGTACGGGTCTCGTATACGGCGGTTCAACAATGATACTCATCGCTTGTAGTATTCAATTAAACTAACATAACCTTTCATTTTCAATCGTTTTACAGTAATGGTAGTGCGTAAAATAGGACTTTGAGCTACTGCCCAACCTCCCATTCGTGTGCGACTCCAAGCATAGGCGTGATTTTGGTCAATCCCTAGTCGAATCAGGTTTTTCCGTTTTCGCTCTGGTTTCTTCCAATCGTGCCAAATACAGTACCGTAAACGGTTGCGCAACCATTCTTCTAACTTTTTAAGTTTACCTTGAATAGATGCTAGTTTAAAGTAATTAATCCAACCTCGAATTAACTGATTGATGCGTGTAATACGCTCTTCAAAACTAGCGGGGATTGTCTTTTTGGTCAGGTATTTAAGTTTTGCCTTAAACGCTACCCATTTTGACTGTTTTACCACTAGCTGATATTTCCCTTTTTCATTCTTCTTGTAGGTAGGTACAAAACCATAGCCTAGTAAATTAAATGTTGAGGGTCTGCGTATGCCACTTTTCTCCCTGTTTATTGGAAGTTGGAGTTTGTCTCGCAAAAATTTATAGAGACTGTTACCTACTCGTTTTGCGGACTTCTTACTTTGAACATAGACACTGAAATCATCGGCATATCTTACATAACGATGTCCTCGACCTTCTAATTCTTTATCCAACTCATTGAGTAGAATATTAGAAAGCAATGGGCTTAACGGTGAACCTTGCGGAACGCCTTTTCTTCGCTTTTGTAATTTACCATTGATTAATATCGGTGCTCGTAGAAAGGAACGTAACAACTTCAAAGTAGATTTACATTTTACCTTTTTATAAATCAATTCTAGCAAAACATAGTGTTCTACTTCATCAAAAAATGATTGAAGGTCGATATCTACAATATCTTGATATCCTGAATTGATGTTTTCAAGGCTTTGTGTAATAGCTCCGTGAGCATTACGATTTGGTCTGAATCCGTAACTATGCCTTTGAAAGTTCGGCTCAAATACAGGTTGCAATACTTGATGTAATGCTTGTTGAAATACCCTATCTACAACCGTAGGAATGCCGAGTAATCTCGTTTTACCGTTGCTTTTTGGTATTTCAACCCCTAATATTGGAGACACCTGATAGCGCTCTCTTTCTATTTGATGGGTATAGTAACTTCCGTGAACTTTTAGAGCGGATTGTAATTCGGTTACCCTAATACCATCTACACCTGCTGCTCCTTTATTACGATACACCTGTAAATAGGCTTCGTTTAGATTCTTTTTACTTGTTAATTGTTTAATCATTCATACTATAATTGACTTGTTGTCTCGCTTAATCAAAGGCTACTATTTTACTGGAAAACTATCCGTGGCGTAAAACCGCTCCTTTGTCTATTAAAGACCATTATTGTTCTGTCCTTCATCAGATTATCAGGTACCTGATTACTATGACTTCTGCTGACTTCTCTGCTATATCAACCCGTGATTACAGAGACCTCCCCAGGTAATGACATCTTCTTTCACTCAATCACTGCCGTATCTACATATAAACCCTTTTGGTATTCGTTGGGCGTTACAATGATGTGCTTGCTTACCCGAGTTTATATGCCTCATATACGATTCCTGTTCGTCAGTACCGAGTTTTGTAGTCTCGCTTCCTTCAGTTCTATCCTCACGGATAACAACCTTGCGACTTACTAATGGTTCAAAGCGTTACCCTTGCCCATAAGGGACTTGCACCCTCTAGATTAATTCCTTACCTTCGTAAGGTAAAGATGCCCATGCTGGGCACACACAATTTATATAAGTAATAGCCGTTGTAGTGCTGTTATTAGGGCTTATCACTTTGTTTAACATTTGTAATTATTTCAAAATTTGTGTTCAAAATCGGCTACTACTCATATAAGTAGCCGTTAGCAGCAATTAATTTATTTCTATTTCCTTATAAGTCCACTCATAAGCATCTTTTGAATGAATGTTTGCATTTAACCACTCTAAGGCTTCTACATTAGTTATGTCATCTCCAACAAGTATTTCTTGCTTATTCGCTAAGTCTTTTAATTGTTTAATTACTTTTTTTGGTGCTTCTATATCACCTAATCCAACTCTAATAGTCATTGTCACATCTAAATCTTTAATATTCGCCATTTTGTGTTTGTTTTAAAAGCTGCTAACTATTTATATAATTTATAAAGCAGCTGGTATATTTTTTAATTTTATTAATTCTATCTCTAATCTTAATTTTTCCTTTTCAAGCTCTAAAAGTTCCCTTTTATTTTTGTAAGTTATGTAAGTATCTAAAGGTACTTGTATTAAACAAAATAATAGAAAGCAAAAAATTAAAATATGGTTAGGTTTTATCTTCATTGGTTCGTGTATTTATTCTTTACAAATCATATAATTTTAAGTTGTCAAAAATTAACACCTAAACCAAGATACAATGATCCAACAAATTTTGGCTCTGAACCATACATCTGGAAGTCCGTTCTTCTTTGGTAGTTGTATGACGCAATAATTGGAATGTTTTCAAAAGGTTTAAATACTCTTATTTCACCATTGAATCCATAAGTCCACCAAGCACCAAAACTTTCAAGATTAGGTTTCTTTCTGATTATTTGTCCAAGTTCTATTCCTGCAGATAATTCAGTGAATAAATCATATCCATTTTGATTGTGTATCTTGATTGTGTAGTTTCCACCAATTCCATACTTGTAAAAATCAATATTTGGAAATGCTTCAAATTTCAAAAGTGGTTGAATGAATGCAGACCTATCAAGTATTAAAGTTCCTACAATATCAAGTCCAGAATCAAATTCAGACTTTTCTTCAATTAAACGACTTCCATCAACTGTGATTGAAATCATTCTATTGTTTTTAAATTCATCAAATTGTTGTGATATAACAATCTGTGTGAATAGTAATAATATTAATGTTATTTTTTTCATTTTATTTAATATTTAAAGTTGGTCCAATGTATCAAAATACCTTCAAAATCTTCCTTAAACCAATTGAAGAAATCTTCTATTGAATTAAATCCATCTTTCAGTGCAAAATTATTCATTTTATCTGCATTTAAACATTTACCATCAATTGCAATTTGAAACGTCTTGTTTCCTTTTGTCTTGTAAGTGTATGGTGTATATACATTTGCAACTTTATAAATGCTTATCCTTTGTGTTGAAATGCATTTTCCAATATTAAAACAATTATCATTTTCAGTAAAATGAATTTCATTTCCAGACTTCCATCTATTCCTTTTATCTTCTCTTATTGTATGAATTTTAGTTCCATCAATAATTGGTTTTTTAAATTGTGATTTGAATGATAATACCATTATTTCTTGATTTTATTTTTTATATGATTAAGCACAAAGTGAAGTTGTTTTTCTGTTAAATCATTAAGAACTTCACCTTTGTAAATTCTTAATTTTTGTTTAAGGTTGTTAATGTGTAAATAATAACCTTTTGATGTTTCTTGAAGAATTAATATTTCACCAACTTCAAATTTATTTTTATTCCTTCTGTCTTTTTCTGAAATCTGTAACATTTATTCTGAAAGGATTTTTTGGATTCAATAAATGTTTCCTGTCTTTATGCACTATATGATGACAATCTTCACAAAGTGTGACCAACCATTCCAAATATTTAATTTCTTCACCTACAATTGAAAAACCATAAACCATATATGTGATATGATGTGTTTCCAAATTTGATTGTTTTCCACAACCTTCAATAATACAAGTGAAGTTGTCACGAATTCTTACTTTTCTTTTAACTTCTTGCCATTGTGGTGAATCAAGTGATTTTAAATATTTGGACTTTCGGCCACGCTTATGAAATAATCTTGACAATTTAACTTGTTTTTTTCTTGGACAATTTATTTAATGCTTCAAGGTTTGCTTCTGCTGAATTAAAGATTTCACTTTTTTCATAATCAGGAATGTCTTTAATTTTACAAAGTTTCAATGATCCATTTATCAAAGTGTAATACAAGTATTGATTTTTATAAGCAACTTCAAATGTTTTTGACTGTTCAGGATTCATTTCTTTTGTTCCTGCATTGATTTCATCAACTAACATTTGAACCTTTGTTTCTGCTGCTGAAACACGTTCATATTGTGCTTTTAAATGGTTTTTTGCAGATTCAAATTCTGCAGATGCATTTGCAGCATTCCTTTTTAATTCAGGAAGTGATTCTTCAAGTTCTGAAATGTATTCACCACGCAAATCATTTACTTCAACTTCATCCATTAAACGTGTTACTTCAATTATTGGATTTAAAGTAATGAATTGATTTTCATTGAAGAATTTTTGAACTTCTTTCACTGTTTTGAATTCACCAAGTGATTCTGGAATTGATTCACTTGGTTCTTGATTCAATACAAATTGAACTGAATCTGGAAGATATTCTGTAACTTTTTTCATAATTATATAGTATTTATTTTTTTAATATATTTTTCTTGTAAACATTTCAATTCTGAATGGAATTCACCAACTACTTTTGCAACATCTGTATTTTCACAATTGAATTCTTCCATTGGTGTGAAATAATTAATTTCATTGATTGCAGATTTTTTAATTGGTTTCAATTCTTTCTGTCTTTTCTTTTCTGCTGCATCATTTTTTTTCTTCAATGCAAGTTCTTTCTTTTCATCTTCCTTTTCCTTTGCAATACGTTTTTCTTCTGCAAGTTCAAGTTCTTTCTGTTTTTCAGAAAGTTCTGTTGTTTTTTCTGAATAAAGTTTTTCAATATTAGAAATATTCAAATCAATTATTTCCTTGAATTCTTCATAATATTCTTCCTTTATTTCATCATGTGATTGTGATAGTTCATTAGCAACTTTTATAATGTTTTCAAATTTTAAATTTTCAACAACTTCTTTCTGAATATTAAACAAGTTACTTATATTAGTTTTTATTTCAGATATTCTTTTTTCTTCATCTGCTTTTTCTTGTTGCAACTTACAGGTGTTTGTTATATCAACTAATTTATTTCTGAAATCTTTTGACTGTTGAATGAATTCATCTTTAAATGAAAAAAATGTATCTGGATCAATTTCTGGAACTTCTGTGTCAAAATCAATATTAAGTTGACTAATGTTGTCAATATTAGCATTCATAAAACGTTCCATCCATTTTGTCTTGAATTGTTGGAATCTGTTTTCAGATTGTGAAACAAGCAATTCTTGGTCTTTTTTAAGTTCAATACATTTTTGATTGAACTGTGTTATTAATTGTGCATATCTTCCATTGAAGTATATTTCCAAATCTTCATAATCAGATGTATCAATCTTATTAAAGTATTCTTCAAAATCTTTTTGAAATTCTTCAATTTTTTCAAATACAAGTTGATTAACATCTTTTATCCATCCAGAAAAAACATCATCAATTGCTTCCATCACTGCTTGTTTCTTTTCTTCTGCAATTCTTTCACGTTCAAGTCTTTTTTCCTCCTGAATTGCTTCATATCTTTTCACTTCATTTTGTTGAAGTTCTTCTGCAGGTTTTGTGATTCCAATCAATCTTTCAGTTTCAGTTTTAACTGCAGTTTTTATTGAATTAACTGAATCATTAATTGTTTTCTGTTGTTTTTGAAGTTCTGTTCTTCCTTTTACAAGTGCAGTTCTTGATTTCTTTGCAGATTCAAAAGTTTCAGTATTAGTGATTTCAATAAAAGGATTTTCTTTCACTAATTGATTTTGTTTCTTTTCAAATTCTTGTAATGGTTCAAGGAATGATTTTGTTCCTTTGATTAATTTTGATTCACTCATGATATTTATTTTTATTGTTATTATTTATACAAAGATAATATTATTTTTGATATAAACAATGTTTATATATTTAATTTTCTTATTATTTTTTCAAGAACACCTGCAACAATTGAATTTCCTGCTTGTTTATATGCTTGTGAATCTGAAACATTCCATTTAAACGTGTCTGGAAAATCCATCAATCTAAAACATTCACGTGGTGTTAATCTTCTGATTTTAATTCCATTTAAAAGAATAGGTGCATTTGTAGCTGTATATTTCAAATTAAATTCATCACGCATTGATGTAGTTAAACAAGGACTGTAACCATCCTTTCTTATTCTTAAACCTTCATCTGTTCTGTAATCTGCAATAACAACACCATGTGTGCAAAGTGTGTCAATTGTTTGACAAACACCTTTTCCAACACGTCCACGTTTTGTTTCATTTTTAGGAAATGCAAAATTTATAGTATCACCTATTTCTGCAACATCATAACCTTTTTTAGTATTTGATTTCACTGTCACTGCATTCATCCCTTTATAAACACCACAAGCATTTCCAGGCGATTGAATTGTTGCAGCTATTTCTGGATTCACTTTTGATGGTTGAAGATTATCTGGATTGAATAAAATGCTTTTCACTGCATCTTCACTTAAATTATATTTTTCACTAACATTGTTTTCAAGTATGTCTTTTACTTTTATTTTTAAATATTCTTCTTTTGGCCAATGAAAAACATTATCTGAATCATCACGAATTCCAACAATAAAAACACGTTCACGATTTTGTGGAACATTATATTTTTTTGAATTTAATACTTTGAAATAAATGTGATATGGAACAGATTCTTCATGTGGAAACATTACAGGATTTCCATTCACTGATTTTCCACCTAAATAATTTAACCATTCATTAAATGTATTTCCGTATTTAGCTTTTTTATTTGTTTTTTCATGTGATAATAAACCTTTTACATTTTCAAAAATAAAATATCTTGGTTTGTTTATTTTTATGAATTCATGTGAATTTAAAAACAGTATTGATCAACCACGTTTTCCTGCCATACTAAAACCTTGACATGGTGGTGAAGTCATATAAATACCAAGTGATTTTTCTGGAATTTTCCTATCATAAACGTTTTCAGGATAATATTCAGGTTCACCATAATTGTAAATATATGTTTGTCTTGCGAATTTGTCCATATCACACGCAAATATTTTATTTTGTTTTATTCCTGCTTTTTCAAGTGCTTGGTCAAATGCACCAACACCACTAAAATCTGAACCTGTGTCAATTATTTTTTCTTTCATTACATTCTTGTTTTTAAATATCCTTTTCTTCTGGACCAACTATCATTTTCATGTATAAATTTGTGACCGTCTGATGAAACTGCAATCCAAAATTCAGTGTTTAAAAGCAATGATCCAATTCTTCCTTTTGAATGATGAACTTCTGTTGCAAGTCTGTTTGGATAAACAGGACAATATTTATTTTCTGGAAGTGACATGAATTCTTTTTTTCTTCTTGAATATTCCTTCAATTTCACTTCCATTGATTTTGAAACTTTCTTAATTGGTTTTTGATTTCTTTTTAACCAATTTTTCCTTCCTTCAATGCTTTTCTTATTGTATTCCAATTTTAAATGAAAACCACAAATCCAATCTTTCTTTCTTGCAATATAAGTTGATGTGCATCCTGGAATTGAACAAGGAACATTATGTAAGTTTTTAATACGCATTAATTTTTTATTTTATTAAATAGTCTTCTGATTAGATATCCACGAATAAATGAAACTATAAAAAACACTGCTGTAATTAATATATTTTGATTTATAGAAACTTTTATATTTAATAAAGGATAGATTATCAATTGAATTAAAAAACTCGTTACAAGTCCAATAATTATATTTGTAATACTTTCAATTACACTCAACTTCTTACTTTGCATATTAAAACAGTTTAGGTTGATTAATACCATCAAGATGTTTGTCAACCTGTTCTTCAAGAAATTTTGACCTTTGCAATGAATAAGATGTTCTATTTTTGAAATAATAGCTTTGTGCTTCACGCATTTTGAATACTAATTTTTCAAATTCATTCATAATTTTTGCATTATATTAATAAAACTTTCATTTGAAATTGGTGTGACTGCTTGAACTTTGTTTTGATACCAATGAAGAAAAGCTGACATTTTAACCACTTTTGATTTTCCTTTTATTCTTCCTGAACTTAAATATATCATGACCTTAAATTTCTTAATTCAAAAACTTCTTTATTTTCTGGAAATTGTGCAATATATTTTCTTGCATATCTACTTGTAAAAATATCATTGATTTTAAATTCATCACCTGTTGTTGAAAGTGTTAAATTCCATCTAATAAAACCAAGTATTGTTTTTGCAGAAAGTTTCTTCTTGCCTTTTGAAATAGCTTTCTGAACCTGTTGTTTGAATAAAGCCCAAACCATTGGATTCTTATTATCAAATTCTTCAAATTTTTCTTGAATTGTTTTTCCTGAATATTCAAAATAAGTTGGCATAATTAAAGTGTTTTTTGATTGATTATCTATTAAAATTTAAGTCTATATTTTTAAAATCATCTGGAAGATGAATAATGAAGTTCATATTTTCTGCACAATACCTTACAATATTTTCAAAAAGATTTGATATTTCTTTTGTACTTGGAAAATTAACTGAACCAATTTCAAGTGAATGAACAACCTTTATTTTCCTTCCTGTATTGATATTTGTATCATAATGAAAAAGGAATAATTCACGCATTTGTTTATCTGCTTCAACTTCTGTGATATTTTCACCAATTGATTCAAAGGCCCTGATGACATCTTTCATTAAAAAACCATGATAATATGCAAGTTGTTGTTTTGTTGTTTCATTAAAGTCCTGAATAATTAATATCCTGATATTTCTTGTTTCTGGCTTCTTTAATTCTTTTGCAGCTTCAAAAATCAATCTTTCTTCAAAAATCAATCTTCCTTCTGGTGTTATAACTGCAGATGTGTTGAATAATACTTCCATCATCTTATTTGTTTAATTGGTGAATGTTTTATATTCCAATAATGTTTACAATCTTTTTCATCTGCAGAAAATATTGCATCTTCTTTGAATCTGAAACAAGTTTCTTTTTTACTGCAGTTATTATTTTTACAGGTATTAATCATTGAAATATGCTTTTAAATGTTCTTTATTACAGAAATCACCATCACAAGGTTCACCACAATAACTGCAAGTGTTTTCTGATTCATCTTCTGGTGCTTCTGTTTTCCAATTGTCTAAATTTCCAAATATTATCATAGTATTATGTATTAGTTGTAATTACACATCAAAGATAATTCTTTTTTTGATATAAACAATACTTTTATTAATTATTTTACTTTCTGAATGATTCACCTGGAAATTCTAATATATTGAACTGTTCTTGAAGTCTATCAAAAACACGTGGTCCATATTTTTCTTTAATTTCTAAAAGTGAAAGATTTGTTGTTAAATATGTTTTCTTTTTATTCAAGTATCTTTTTTCAAGAATATCTTTCATTAAATTCTTCTTTCCATAATTACTTGCATGTTCTTCTGTTCCAAAATCATCAAAATATATTTTTCTAACATTGTTATATTTTTTAAAAAAGTGCTCTTTTGAAACATTTCCTGCAGATTCAAATTCATCAACAAGTTCAAGTGTTGATGTTGCTACAAACCAAATAAAATTATTTGGCATTAATTCCTTTCCTAATAAATGAAATGTGTTCATCATTGCTGTTTTGCCACAACCATATTTTCCTGTGATTAAAAGTCCTTTGTTTAGATTTGGAATATTAGCTGTTAAAGGTGTTTTATTAAATGATATGTCTTTTGCAAAGTATCTTGAAATTAAATCAAGTATTGGTCTATTGACATCATTGATGATTAGTTCAGTGCAATATTCACGTTCAAATATGTTTTTAAATTTCTTTTTAACTGCATTCAATGATATTGGAAAATATTGTTCACCTGCAGGTTTTAAATTTCTTATTGATTTGTTATAATCAGACTTTCTTTTTTCAATTGCTGCAATTTCTTCTGGTGTTTTATCCCCAAATTCTTTTTTATACCCACCTGGATCAACTCTTTTCGATTCTGATAATTGTTTTATTAAATTTTCTGAATTCATTTTTTGTTTGGATTTGATGCATTTAATTTTATTCCTTGTTGTGAAACTGCAGAACTTGATTTTTGTTTCCTGTTCCAATTTCTAAAGTGTGAATTGAAATCTGATTCTTTTTTCATTATTTCATTTCTTTCTTGTAATTCATTAATAAACTTTCCCATCTGTTGTTCCAGATGTTGTTCATTCATAAAATTATTTTTCGGATTTGAAATAACTGCAGAAATTAGTCTTTTATTTTTTAAGTATTTTAATTGTAAATCAAAAATGTTGAAAATTGAATCTGATGATGAATCATTATCTTCACCTTCTTTACTTTCTTTTACTTCTTTACTTTCTTTAATTGTTGACCTTTGATTGACCTTTGATTGACCTTTGATTGACCTTTGATTGACTTCTAATTGACCTGTCTTATTATAACTTTCATATTTACAGACTGTTAGCATTGACCATTTAACACCTTTTTTTAATGAAATCATTTCATCATTTTGTAAAATTTTTAAAAAATTTCTTGTTGGTTTTTCTGTCCATTTCCATCTTTTCATAAGAAAAGAAGTGCTAATTGGATATTGGCCACGATTCCATTGACAAAGTATTCCATTTATCAATTGTTTATTATCATCTGTATATGAAACTAACTGTATTAAGTCAAGCCACGCTTCAAACCTGCTGAATTTTCTTCTTTCAGACCATAAAAAATGATTGAATAGTTTCCTATTAATAGGAATAAAGTTCTTCATATTAGTGTATAAAAAAACCTTTAAGGTTCATCAGTGCAGTGATTCCCCTTAAAGGTTTTAAATGTTTTTATGTTCATAACACCTGCACGTGTTAATCAATGCGAATTTAAACAATTTTTTTAATAGATTCCAAATGTTGTTTGAAATCTTTTTCTTCATCAGGATTTAATTCAGATGAATACTTTATTGATTCAACTGATTTATTCGGTCCATATTGAAGAATACAAAGTTTTCCATTGACTGAAAATTTTGAATCTGTTTTATTTAATGATTTAATGAATGTTGACATACCCTATTTCATTTAAGACTTGATCCAAATATTTCTTTCCTTTTTGAAGTTGTTCTGTTAGAAATTGAATTTCTTCTGGAATTAATTCAATATCAATTATTTTCATTCTGAATTTTTCATCATAATAATGATAATATGAAATAAATTTCCATTTCTTCAATCCTGTGACTAACATTCCACCTACACATTGCCAATAATAATCAGGTTTTTGTTTTTTCAAATCTTCTTGGTCTTTAATAAGTATATGTGTAAGATGGTGTGTTGCGTTTTCAGGACATTTCACTTCAATTCCATAATCTTGACTAACTAAACCATCAGGTGTTGCACCAATGTGTTTATTTAAGTTAAAACACTTCTGTTCATCATCACGGAATTCAACCTGAACACCTTCTTTTTCTTCAAAATAATCAATTGCAATTGGTTCATACTTTTTACCCCATTCAAATTGAAAAAGATTCAAGTCACGATTTTCTGCACCTAATATTTCAGAAATAACATCTTTTAGATATGTTTTTCCTGTTTCTGCAAGATGACCTGCTTCTTTGTCTGCTTTATTTCTTGGAAGTTTCATCAACTTTCCAAAATTTGAACCTGTTATTTTTCCACTTCTGGATTGCAACCATCTTTTGTGTTTATCTGCAGGTGTTTCAATCTTTTCACCAACTTCTGCAGATTTAAGTGCAGACATTACATCTGCACTTAATGGTCCACTTGATTCAATAGATTTATCATCTATTTTTGCTACTATCTTTTTATTCTTCATTTCCTTCAAATAAATTGATTTCTAATTGAACAACTTCAAACATTGGAATTTTACGACTTCCCGATGAACTTAAACCTGTGCAAGTTATTTGAACACCTTGACCAACAGAAACAGATTGAAGTGATTGAACTAATACTGTTTGACCTGCAACAAATGGACTTTTTCCATCATGCAATTTAACAAGATAGTAAACTTCACCATTTTCATTTGATGCTTCTTTTAAACCAAGATAAAAACACTTTTGTGGTTTATCTTTTAACGCAACCCAATCTTCCTTTGTTCTGTAACTTGATGTTACTGTTACACCTTTTTTTGCATCTTTTAATTTTGCAATTGTATTTGTATTTGGCATTAAGAAAGTAACTTCACCATTTACAGGGTACAATTCATTTTTTGTTTTTTGATTTTCATCACTCATGATATATAAATTTATTGATTAATATTCTAATGTTTTGAAATGTTTTATTTGAACTTCTTTACAGAAATTGAAGAAATTAACAATTGAAAAAGGAAGTTTTCCATCATTCCACATTCTTAAACGTAATTCTGAATAATTTATTTGTTCAGAAAGTGTTTTAAAGGATTGCTTTCTTCTTGTTTTATTATGTTGTTCAAATGCTTCTTTAATTGCAATCCTTTGAAGGATCACTTTATCTTCTGTTGGAAAATATGATATTTCAAATAAATCATCAAAGTTAACTTGAAGTACTTTTGCAATGTCTGATAATGCTTGAATTTGTTTTGGAACATTACCTTTATTCCATAAACTTAAAGACCTGCTTTTTACACCTATTGATTCACCAACTGTTACTGCTGTTTTCTTGATTTGAACAGGGTGTTTTTCGTTCCAGGTGTCAATTGATTCTTTGACTTTTATTCTTTTGATTTTCTTCATGTTTCTGTTTTTAACACTACAAAGATAATATTAATTTTGATATAAACAATATTTAATGTAAAAAAAAGACCACCTAAATAAATAAGTGGTCCTTTCCAGATAATCAATCAAATCACCTTAATCATGAGGTTGTTTAAATATTCCTGTATTTAGCTTGAATTTTTTCCTTTGAATAACCTTCCAAACCAAGTTCTTTTCTTTTTAGGAATTGAATCTTGGTTTTTTAATATAACATTTACAGGTTCTTGTTTGTTGTCTGGAACTTGATTAATATTAATATTTAATGAGTCAGATTTTTTAATTTTATCAATTTTTAAATCAATTGCATTATTTATTGTATTGTGAATACTTTCTTTATCAATAGCTTTTTCAATCGTTGGTTTAAGTTGTTCAATAATATCATTTGAAGTCATCCTAGATGCTTTATATCCAATGTATGCACCAACTAATAATATGATAATTGTAATTATAAGATTTTCTGCTGTGTTTTTCCAATTTATACTTCCTATTGCAAACATAATTTTATTTTAAAGATTCATTTCATAGTGTGGAATATCAAGAAAAGACTTGAAATTTCCGCCCCACCTGTTTTTTGGGTGTAATGATTCCCAGTAATCACCAAGTTCTTGAAGAACTGCTTTGTCATAAGTTAATATTCCATCAAGGAAGTGATTAAAATCAACTGCAAGTCTTTTTCCGTGTTTACTTACTAATGTCTGACTTCTTTTATTGCTTTTAATAAGTTTTGGTGCATCATTTTCAACTTCCACACTGTAACCATAACAATAAAGTATCTGAAGTTCTTGTGGCCTGAATGCATCACCAAATGTCAAACCAATACCCATTGAATTAGCTTTCAGAATTAAATCTGCAATGTTTATTGAAAATATTATTTGGTTTTCAGATAGTTTCATTTCTTTTCATTTTTTATTTCTTGCAACGCTTCCTTTATATAAATTATTGCAGATTCATATTCTCGTCTTGTAACAAAATGTTCTTCTTTTTCAATTAAAGGCATATGTACACTTTTTGATTTTGTGTGTGAAATAACCTGTTCCTTTTGTGTTGATGATTCAAACATTCTTGATTCTGCATTTGCAGTGAATTGTCCAATGTAAAAGATTAAATAAAATACAGGAAGAAAACTTGTAAAAGGTAACCAAGATTTTATATTTCTTTTTGTTGATGCTGTCATTTTTTTGGGGTTTTATTGTTTTGTCGGTTTTTGATTTGGTTCTTTATTACCTGCCCAAGTTTTATCTTTCACTTTTTTCTTAATAAAAAACATCACTGTTGATGGTGCATAACCTGTTATTAAATAAACAATATATCCATTTATTTCATAACCTGTTAATTGAACTAATTGTGGAAGCACAATCATAATTCCAATTGCAAGAAAAACTGCAAATAAAAGTCTTTGAATATCTTTCTGTGTTATTGAAACACCTATAAATGAAAGATATTCAATACTTGATTTTTCTTGATTTCCAACATATGCATTTTGAAATTCTGCAATTAAAAAACCTATTAATGTAAGTCCTAATACAACTAAAATTGATCCTAAAATATTCATAATCTATTTATTAAATTTAAATTTCTTCTGCAAACTCAAATGTGACACCTACATTCGCACCCTGTCCATTCTCTCTGTGCATTGTGAAAATGAAAATTTCTCCAGGCGTCAAATATATATCTGTTCGCCCCTCGAATAATGCACTGGTATTATAAGTTGTATCTTGCCCAACTCTCGAACCAAAAACAGCGGGTGTCGCCTTTGTTGAATCAAAAGTAATTGGCGTGGTGACTATTGGTGTATTATAAACTAAATACTCTAAATGTCCGTCACCGTAATCTCGCCAAACTTGATCATTTAAAGTGATAGCTGTCTCATCTCTTGTCGCCCAAACTCTTAACATTGATTTTTCACTTGAATAACCACTTGCCAACAACGCTAAGACGTCGCGAGTATTTCTTTTGCCATCTACTGTTTTTTTACTTCTTACAACTAAAATAGGTTGATTGAACCCCGTAATAGCTACTTGACCCGATTCATTTTCAACTTGAATTGACCCGTATGTCTTACCATTAGTATCACCACCCTCAGATGTAATATCAACACATCCAGCTTCAAGAATCACTTCATCACCTAAATTAACACATTCAAACGCAATTGGATTCGCGGGATTAAACATTGTTAACTCTGTCTTCGTACCTAAATAATTGATAGCTTGTACTTCTTGAAGATTTATAAAGAATTTATAATTTCCAACTCCTCTCCATTGCATTTGAATATCATAGATATTCCCTTTTTCAAAATCAATAACAGTACTTATAAATCTTTCATCATCAGTTGTGATTAAATCAACAGTCGTTCTAACCACTGCAAATAAAGAATCTCTTCTTAGATTAAAAAAAGAACCACTTTCATTTGTAAAATAACCCCATTTTCTTGAGCCGTTATTTTCTGGATTTGGTAAAAAAACCGCAGTTGAATATAAGTGACCCCTATTTGGTTGATACCTTGGGTTTCTATAAGTATCAAGGCAAGTTTTATCATTTAGTGTTGATCCTGATGTTAAATGTAATTTTCCATTGACACTTGTCGCATTTTCAATCGCACGCTCAACTCCATTAAATGTTTCCTTCCAAGTTGTCACAGGAACATTAAATGTAAACATTCCGTGCAATATTGAGTAATCAGTAATAGATTTTGAACGCCCCCAAGCATCATACCCTAATTCATTCTTAGAAATATTAAATGATGTTACATTTGTAGAACTGTTTATTAATTTTACAGCATCATCAACATTTGTTGGATTTATTCCATTTATAGAGAAATCAGAAAAATTTGATGTTGTTTTATAATCACTTGAAGAATTCAGAGTTGTATTTTTAATTCTTACGGTGTTATCGTCAACTTCACTTGCAATTAATTGATTTCCTGTTGTAACACCATTAATTTCATATGCGGATTCATTTACAATTGTATTTATTGTAAGTACTTGCCCAAATGAACTGATATATATCAGTAAAAATGATATTAATAAAAATAATTTTTTTAGATTTTTCATAATTTTCCAACTTTTAAACCAAGTGTGATTGTTTGCTTGTAACCAACTTGTGTATTATAATTTTTTACAACTTCATCAATTTTATATTTTCCATTTCTTTCTGGTGTTCTTTCATCAATCAAATGTGCAATATCACCATGATTAATTGAAGGTGAACCAAATGTTGTGATTTTACCTGTAACACCTGTATAAAACAGTTTTGGAAGTCTTTGTTTAACTAAATTAGTTAACGCATTAAGACTTAAATCAGGAACTTTCAATGTGTTTAAAACACCAATTGGTTTGATTGTACTGACAACAATTTCATTTTCTGGAAGATTATCTTTATATGTTGCAAACACTTCAAATTTAGTTCCATTTTTCTGAATTGAAATTCCGTGTGAAATAACACCAATATCTGTATCATTTTGAAATTTCAAATCATCACTTCCTTGAACCACGTTTTCTTGAATATTCAACAATATTTCTTTTGTATCTTCATTATCAATCAATTCTGTGTTTATATTTAGAACACCTTCTTTGAAATTACTTAAAACACCAAGTTTTGATTTTAATTCATCGAGTACATTTATCAATGTGGCGTTTTCTGAAACACGCCAATCACCAATTTCTGCATCAAGTATGTTTGTTTCACCATTATAAAATGTTTCAATTAGTTCTTGAATTGTTGTGTTTTTCAATGTTGTTGCAGGAAGTGATTTTCTTTTCAATTGAAAAGATTCATCTTCCAATTTTAGGACCAACGGACTGTTTTTGTCAATGAACGAAATATACCCTTCAAACTCTTTTACTAAATTAGGAAAATAACCTAAATAAATAACAACTTTATCACCAATATTTATTTTATCAATCAGATTTTCTTTTCTTCTTAACCTATTAGGAAAAGTCACTGTTGCAGTATCTGTGTAATTTGTTCTTTTTTTAACTATCTCAACAGATGTGACAATGTCGAATTTAAACTTTTCTTTTCCTGTGTTCCTGTCAAATATTGATATGTCTGATTGTTTTCTTAACATAATTATCTTGCAATTTCAATATCTGCTAATGCTTCAAGAAGTGCTTGTTCAATCATTTCTTTAACACTTGCAGGTGCTTCTTTTATATTTTCAGTTTTTATATTGAAATTTTCAACTAATTTATTAATGTTTATATTAAATTGTTTTGGTGCTGCAGATGTCACTGTTTGTTGTGAATTCTTTTGTCCACCACCTGCACCAACTATTCCTGAACCAAGACCAACACCACCTTCACCTGCAACACTTCCAATTGATCCAATTCCTATTCTTTCACCAATTTTTGATTTTTCCTGTTCTTTTCTGAATTCTTGAACACCTTTTGAAAAACCTTTTGAAAATGTATTTCTGATGTTTTTTATCATTTTTCCAACACCTGGAATTTTTTCAAGAAGGTCCAGAAATTTATTAAATGCATTCATAGCAAGTTCAATTGGTTTTTGAAGGAAATTCATTATTGCTTCACCTATGAATTTTAAACCTTTCCACAATTCCTTCAATCCTGCAATAAAAACTTTAAATAAGAACTTTGCAACTTTTGAAACAACTGCAAAAACACCTTGAAGAATTCCACGAAATGTTTCTGATTGTTTATAAGCAACAACAATTATTGCCACAAGTGCTGCAATTGCAAGAATTATCAATCCAATTGGATTTGCAAAAAGTGCTATATTTAAAGCCCATTGAACTGCAGTCCATATCTGTATTATTCCAACAAGAACACCTATAATTGCAACAAAAACACCAAGTATTTGAACAAATGTAGTGAATACACCTGTGTTTCTTTCAATTACATCTGCAACTTTTGAAATTAATTCTGCAAAGAAATTTATAATTGGAAGGATTGCACCACCAATTACTTCTTGTATATCACCAAGTCTGTTTGATAACTGTGTTAAACCACCTTTTCCTGCTTTTGCTGCTGCTTCTGCAGAACCACCAAATTGTGTTTCAAGTTCTTTTAAAATAATATCTTGCGCTTCTGCAATTCTGTTTGTTTCTTGAAGTGATTTAATCACTTTTATTTGGTCATCAGAAAATTGAATTCCAGACCTACTTAATGCAGATAAATTTTTCTTTGGGTCATTTAATGCTTTTCCAAGTTGAAGTGCTGCACCTTTTGTGTCACCACCCATTCTTGTAGCAAGATTCAATGCAGCCATTTGTGTTTTATCAAATTGACTTTCTGTAATATTAGTAAATGTCAATAGTTGTGCAGTGACATTTTGAAGAATATCTTCATCACCAAATATTGTTTTCTTTTGAAGGTCTGATGCTTGTTTGGTTAATTCTTGAAATGTCTTTCCTGAAACATTTTTTGTTGAAATTAAACCCTGTCTTACTTGTGCTTCTGCTTTTGCTTGTTTATCAAATGCATCAATTGATTTTTTTGCAAACACACCAATTGCCGCTGCTGCTGCTGTAGCTGCAAGTGCTGTTCCTGCAGAAATAGATTTATTCACTTTCTTAACTTCATTATCAAGTTTATCAACTTGTGTTGATGCTTTCTTGATACCTGATGAAAAAGTTTTATCTTTTAATGTTAGAACGTATTCAACAATATTTTTTGGCATTATAAAGGAAATTTTGCAGGTTTATTTTTATCACCATTCAATCTTCTGGAATCAAATTCAATTGCATAAACAACTTGGTCATATAATTCAAACCAATCTTCCATGTCAAGTGCATTTAATTCTGTCAAAGATGTATGAAAATAAAAATGAAGAAGTGCATTTGCTTTTTTAAACGCATTTGCAACATCTTCATTTTCATCTATACTTAATTTGTTTAATTTTTTTTTAAACGACCTTGTAAAACTTCAATAACTTGTGCAGCTTGAAGTGCTGCTGCAAATCTTAATTCTTCATTGTCAAGAATTTCATTATCACCTGCAACCCAGCAATTTTTCAAAATATGATTTCCTGCCTTATACATATCAGGATCATCTTTAATGCTGCTTAATGCACCAAGTGCTTTTGAAAGAACGTATGGTTTAGGGTGGTTTAAAATGCATCCAAGACCATTTTCAAGAACTAATATTTTAGTCTTTGAACCTTTTGGAACTAATTTTCCGTATTTTTCAAGGATTTTTTCTTCAATTAAATCAAAGAATCTTTCCTGTTCTTTTTCGTTTAAATCATCAAATTTTGCTTTCAGAATCTGATTATCTGTTTTTGTTATCTCACTCATGATTATTAATTAAGGTTAAATGAAATCTATTCCTGCAATAATTAAAGAATATGTTCTTTTCACTTCTGGATCATCAGTTGCAACTTCAATTCCATCATCAGTGAATTCACAATTTTTTACTCTTATTTTTGAAACACTAACTGAATTGTCTAACACTGCTAAAACTTCAAAAACAGGTATGTTTAAAAGTTCACGTGTTGGACTTAAATTTCTTAATTTTAATGTTTCAGAAAATGATAAATCAATTGATGCTTCATATTCTTTTGTTGCACGACCTCTTGAAACAGGTTCATCAGAAAATCCTTTGTTGTTTGTTTTTTCTTGTGAAACTGTTGCTGTCAATGCAGAAACACCTGCAACATTGATTCCTGCAATTATCAGTGAAATATCTGATGCACTGAATGCTTTTCCGTTTATTAATACTTGTTTATCTTGTGCCATAATTTTAACCTATTTTTGGAACAAATCCAATATTAACAATAATTTCACGTGCTACACCAACAGGAACAATTTTCACTGTTATCACAACCTGTGAAGTTGCAAGAACATTTTGATTTGGGTCAATTAAAACACTTCCTTCTGGAAGTTTTCCTGTTGCTTGGTCAACACTTATTTCACCATCTTGTGCCATTTGTTCAAGTGCTGTCAATGCTGCATTTTCAAACCCAAAAATTGTTGTTTCACTTAATTGTCCAGATGTTGCATCAACATATAAAGGTGAATTGATAAATGGCAATAATTTTTGTCTTACAAGTCTAACTGCTTTTTGAATAGTTCTTGAGTTTTCAATATAAGCAAAATCACTTGTTGCAAGTGTTGTTTGTGGTGAATCAATGTAAAAAGTACCTGTGATTTCCTGTCTTTTTATCATTAATAAATAACCTTGACCAGATATTGTTTCAATTAATGCGTTTGAAATATCTTTAACAAGTTGACCATTTGCAAATGCAGGTTCTTGAAATTCAACTGAATCTGCAATATCAAATTTATCAACCCATCCAATGTTTTCATGAACATTTGAAAGCGCTATTGTTCCAAGTGTAGTTCCTAATGCTGTGATACTTTGACCAACTGAATCAAATAGTTCTTTTCCTGTTCCAGAACCATCTTGTGCAATATCTACTGAAACCCATCTTTTATTTAATGCACGTAAATCTGCAAGTGTTGATAAATCTGCAACACCTGAAATGTCTGCACCTAAAATTCCGATTGTTGGTCTATCTTGACCAAGTAATGTGTCAATTGAAGAACTAACTGCATTAACAAGTGAAGATGCAAATGCAATGTCATAATAAACACCTATTTGTCTTAACTCACCATCTGCAAAGTTCTGTAAATCTTCAACCTGTTGACCACCATCATACACACCTGCATTTTCATCAAATAAATAAATATAAAGAACACCTGTGTTTCCTGATTTATTTAAAATTCTGAAATATTCTGAAATGTGATAATGTGCAATCTTGGTTGCATCGTTGGCTGAATCACTTGTAATTCCAAGTGCTTCTGCTTCTTGAAGTGTGAAAACTTTTTTAAATCTGTCATCTGTGGCAAAACCTGCAGGAAGTTGTGCATCGACAAATGGAAATGCAATTCCTGAAAAATAATCTTTTCCAGGTATTGCACGACCAAGTCCACCTTCTTGAATATTAAATGTTATTGCATTTATTGGCATAACTTAATTCAAATTTTATTTTTTAGTTTCTTCTTTTTTCGCTGCAGGTGCTTTTTTCGCTGCAGGTGCTTTTAGTTCAACATCTTCACGTGTGATTTTATGTGTTTCAAAATCATCAACAAATCTTGGTGGAACAACATAATAAAAATGACCATTACCACGTGCATACATAACTTTTACACTTGGTTTTTTAAAATAACCATTCTTTTTTGCAATTTCAATCAATTCTTGTTTTGATTTTCCTTGAACTTTCTTTTCTTCTGATTTTTTCATGACTTATCTGATTTTAATGATTAAGGAACTAATGTTTCAATTAAAGCAACAACACCTTTTTCATCAGAACGCCCTGATGATGCACCAAATCTTACATTTGATGAAATGATGTCTGCTTGATATTCTGGATTGTTTGGATCATAATAAACATTCACATTTCCTTCTGAACGTCTTACCATTTTTTCGTGCCAAAATAAAACACCACCAACTGATGTTGCATTTGGAACTAAAACTTGAACAGTTCTTCCACCAACAACTGCAGGTGTATAATCTATTTTAACAGGTGTTGCAGGAACAGCATCATCATAAACGATGTTTGCACCAAGTCCTTCATTCCAACGTGGTTCATACCAATCAATACCAAGCCATCTTCCAATTGTTCCTTGCTTCAACAATGTGTCCATTCCTGTTTTTTCAAAATCTCTAAATTCAGGAATATTCATAATGTCATTCCAGAATGCAGGTGTTGGAAGCGCATACAATTTACCTGCAGGAAGATTCATTTTTTGGAATAAACCTTTTACATTTAAAATATCTGCTAACACTGCACGTTTTACTTGACCTGCATGTCCACCAACAACTTCACAAGTTCTTGTTGCTGTACCTGTTGTTTTTACCATTCTGGCAACTGTTGCAGGTGACCATTTAACTGCAGCATAATTTGCTACTTGTGTATTTAATTCAAGTGACATTTCTTCACGAATTTCTTGTTGTTTTGAATAAGACAATTCACCATCTTGATTGTTTTTATCAATCACAACAGGTGGAACAAAGAAATTCTGGTTTGCATACGTTTTTAACGTGTTAATTCTCTTAATTGGATCAAGTTTATCTGCTGCTGCAAGATTGTTTCCTGCATTATCATAATCAATTTGAACATTTCCAATTACTGCTGCAGCTTGTTGTTGTGCTTGTGGAATGTCAATTGATTCTGCACTTGATGGTGCATCTTTTTTTGAACGCTTGTAAAATGCGTTATCTGGGAAAAGATTTTTTTGTAAATCTCTACTAAATATTTTTACTCTTACTTCTGGCATGATAATAATTTTAAAAGGTTGTTTTTTTATTTTAAATTGTCAAAATCAATGTTTGAATTCAAATATGCTGTTTCCAATTTCTTGTATTTGGCATTATTTGTTTTTTCTAAATTTGCAAGTGTTCCTGCAACATTGTGTTTATGAAATTCCATTGCAAGTTTATCATCTGCATCTGCATCTGATCCACCTTCATTGATTTTGTTTGTAACGTCAACAAATTCAACTGATAATGAATCAGTGATTGATTTGAATCCTTCAAAATTTTCTTTTGCTTGATTAACTAATGAATCACGGTTTTCTTTTTTTAATTTACCTGCATTAATTAATGAATCAACATATGCTTCTGCTGCTGCATCTGCATCTTCTTTTGCTTTATCAACTAATGCTTGCTTTTCACCTTTTAATTTAAGGATTTCTGCATCCTTTTCATCAATAGATGTTTTCTGGTCATTAACTTTGTTTTGCAAAGTTTCAATTGCTTCAACTGCTGAATTTTCTGCAGCATCTTCACTTAAATTTAGTTTTTTGTTTACTAATTTCATCTTTTTAGATTTTGATTCTACTTTTATTTTTGAACATGCAGCCATCAATTCAATAGCTGTTTTATTTTTAATGTCAACACTTTCATTTGACAATTTAACTACTTTGTCAACCATTCCAAATGATTTCATTTCAGATGAATTTAACCTTTTCCCTTCTTTCATCACCTTCTTTACTTCTGAATCAGTTTTTCCTGTACTTGAAACCATTAAATTAACTAATGAACCACGCATACTTAATGCTTCATTTTTCAATTCACCATCTTCCATTTCATCAATAGTTATTAATGTACCATCTTTTGCTTGTGCCATTGGTTCATGAACAATTCCAGAACCAAAATTTGCAACAGTTCTTTTTCCTTTATCACCGAATGCAGAAATCATTCCTGCCATTGAATCTGCTATTCCAACAACATGTGTTTCAATAGATGCACCATTCATTCTGACAATATTCATTGCATTGATTATTGACATTCCTTTGATAATTCCACCACCAATACTGTTGATGTTTACACGTATAATTCTGAAACCTATTTCAGAAAGGAAAACCATTTCACGTGCAAATTCATCACCATTTATCATGTCTTGTCTTTTTTCACTTCCGATTTCACCAAACAACATCATGTCTGCTGCTGCAAGTTTTTCATCAATGTTTTTAACAAAGTTTAAATTGTGATTTTTGTATTCCATAATGTAAATATATAAATATTATATTAATTAAATCAAAAAAATATCAGTCTTTGCAGTTGTTTTTCAAGTCATTCCAAATTGTTTTTTCTGATAGAAAAAGTCTTTCTGAACACTTCTTGACTGCATCTGTTGTTGGACCTTTATGATTATTGACAAACTGTTTGACAAAATCAGACCTTTTTTGAATTTTATTTTTATCTCTATTCACCTGCAATGTTAATTGTTAATGATCCAGGTTTTGCATCACCTGTGTGTTTTATTAATAATTCTGGTTGAACTTCAAAATCAACAGGTTGTGCATCAATGATACTTTCACCAATTCCTGTTTTTCCACATTCAAAAACCCTTAATGCATAAACAACAGGCCAATCACGCCAAACTTTATGTCTTAAAATATTTTCATCTGAAAATCTTTGAATTTTACCTTCAATAAAATCTAATTCAGGATTTAAGACTGTTTTAAAATGAACTGCTTCATAAACAAGTTGTTCAATGTCATAATGGTCCAATTCATCCTTTTCTTGCAATTTTGACTTTTTAATTACAATGTGAAGTGTGAATTGAAGGTCACCATTTTGATTTGGTAGTATGTCATCAAAATTTTGTGTACTTCCAACAGTTGAAGGTTGCCAAGTTCCTGCAGACCATTCAAAAAAAACTGCAGGTGTTGGAAATGAATCAACTTCACCATCACGTTCAATATTATCATTCCAAACATCCCAATGTTTGATTTCTGGAATCAATGAAACCAATCCTTTAACTAATAAGTAAACTTCTTTTTTTGCACTCATATTTTAAACACTTTGTCAAATTCTCTTAAAAGTCTTTTTTCAATCTTTCTTTCTAAAACACGACTATCACCTATAAATTCACGTTGAACCATCTTTTCTGTTCCATCATTTATATATCCTGCATATGGAATTGAACGTGTTCCAACTGTTATATTATTAAATGAAATCTTTCTTTTCTTAATATCAGAACGCATTTTTCCAGACCTCACCAATAATGCACGACCAACAGACCTTTTTCTTTCCCTTGCAGACCTTGATGTTTTTCTTTTGGTCCATCCACCAATTGATGCATTTGTTGAACCACCACCCCTTCTGAAACCTTTTAAAAAGTGCTGTTGAACATCATTTGCTAATCTTAAAGGTATTTTTGATTTAACAACAACAAAATCTGTTTTTATTTTATCAAAATTAAATCCTTTTGTCTTTTTTAAGGTCATAATTTATGATATTTCAAAATCTTTAATATCAAAAGGAAAATCTGATTCCATTTTTATATTTAAAACAACATTTCCTTTTCCTTCACCTGGAACAAATGTGAAATCATTTATAACAACATCATCAATTTCAAAGATACTGTTTAATATTTTTGAAACAACAGGAATACTTTCTGGAACTTTAACCAATTCACGAAAACCAATCAATTGGTCTGCAGGAAATACTGCAATGACTTCATTTATATTTGCTTGAAGTGTGATTTGATAATCACCTTCATTATTATATTCCTTTACAGTTCCTTTTCTTCCTGAAATAGCTGTTTTAACAATATTCTTTTCTTGTGTTACCACCATTGCAACTGATTGAACAGAAAATTCTTCATAACTGACAACTTCACCTTTTAAATTCTTGTAAGAACCTGCAGGAAATTGAACATCATCATACATTAATGTTCCTAATGGTGAAACACCAATTGGAAGTGTGAATCCAATATCTGTAAAACTTGGAATAAGTCCTTTTAAATTAATTACTGCCATTTACAAGAAGTTTTTTATCTGTTCATCTGTTGGTGTTTTAAAACCAAAATTTATTTTTTGTTCCTTTTTAAATTCCTTTGGAACATTATAATATGGGTGTTTTTTAGGAAATATCAATCCATTTTTTCCAACGTTTGTTCCAAATACAGGACTGTCATTCTTTGGAAATGTTCCTTTTGTTACTGTTGCAGTTTCTAATTGTTCAACAATGCATCTGCAGTTCCAATCATTTGGTGGAAACCAAGTGTTCCAGAATGGATCATCAACACGTTTTATTACACCATCAACTTCTGAATGGTCATGTCGTACCCTGTCATCACCAACAGTGATATACTTTAAATAAGGAAATGTTTCTTCATCTTCTTTAATATCTTTCCAATTTGCAACACTTTCTGATTGCCTGAACGCAGCCTGTTGTTCTGTTTCTAACCAATGTTTGTTATATTGATTATCAATTCCAAGTCCTATTTTCTTAAATTCATTAAAAGGAAGAACTTCACCATCAACAAGAACATTTGATGATAATTCCAATACTTCTTGAAATGTCTTTGAACCTGAAAAAACTGAAAGATTGTTTTTCATTTGTGTGGACCTTTTAAATCCAAATGTTCCTTTTTTAAAATCACTTGGAAGTCCAAATGTTTCTGCAACTAATGTTGACAATGCATAAAATGTAAATTCAAATAAATCTGCAGGTAAAACAAAAGGTGATATTTTTCCATCATACACATCTTGAATCAATTTATTTGAATTCTTGTATGTTGGTGTTTTTATTTTTTTTTCTGGCTCACCTATGTTTACTAATTCACACATTTAACTTAAATCTAAAGGAATAACTGTAATTATTAATGATAAATCTTGTGTGTTTCCAACTGTTTCACGAAATAATACTTCAAATGATGTTGCAGTCATATTTTTAACCATACAAAACACATCATTGTCTAAATCCCAATTAGCATTATTGCTTTGAATAGTTAATATTGGGTGATATGATGTTGTTCCAATATTTGCAAAATTAACACGTATTCTTAAATCACCAGATGTATCATTTAAAACAACTGCAGATGTCACACCACCTTCAACAGTTCCAACTGTACCACCTGTTCCAACTTGAATTCCATTTACTTTTCCTTGAAGTAAATTATTAATTATTAAAGGTTTGTTTTTTATAAAATCAGGTTGTGAATTATCTGCTTGTGTCCAATCTGATTGAACTTGAATCAATCCTTTTAACACATCAATCACTGTGTTCCCTTCAACACTTAAACCTGTAATTGCTGCAACATTTGTTGGAACTGCACGGTTTTTTTCATAAACATTGTGTGTTGTTCCATCACGAAAATTCCTGTCACCATCAGGTGAAATTTCTGTTGTTACTTTTGTGAATTGATATAAATCAGTTCCAACTGTTCTTGGAACAACTGCTGCATCAACTTTTAACATTTCACCATTCATGAAAATAAAACCATCTTGAACAGAAACATCACTTCCTGCATTAATTATTGCATCAACACCTGAAACAATCATATTAACACCTTCACCAAGACCATCTGGAATTCCATTCAATCCTTCCCTGTTTGCTTCTGGCATAAAATTCAATTCATTTGATGTGATTTCTATTTCACCACCTGGAAAAAGTTTTCTTGTATTCATAATTTTTTATACTCTTATTATTAAATATTCTTGTGGTGCAATAACATAAATATCCATTAATGCACGTATTAATTCATCAGATTCAACAACATCAATTGGAACATACACAATGAATGATTTTCCTGCAATGCTGTTTGGGTCATTTATTTCACTGTCAAGAAAAAGTGTTATTGGAATAGGATTTGTTTCACCATCCAAAAACAATTCAATTGGTGTTGGATCATCTTCAATGTCAAGATATATATCTATTCCTTCAACAAAATTAAGGTCTAAACACGCAATTGTTATTCTTCTTAATGTATTATCATAATTATCATTTAAAAGTTCAATCAAAGCCATTCTTTGACCTGTATAATTTAAACGTGTTGTAATAAATGAACAGAAATCAACCATTGTTTGATTTAATGGTTTTAACGGACTGAATAATGTCCATACATAATTTAAAAAAACAGTTTTTTCAATATCTGTTCCAATAGTGTATGACCAGAAATAAGGAAGAATTCTTTGAACTTGTTGTTCAAAATCAATTCCATATTTTGCTTGACATTCCTGTTCAATTGGTGTTGACATACTAAACTTTTTTCAATTCTTTTTTAACTTCCTTTATTTCATCAATGTTTATTTCAACATCATATTTCTTTCCATTTACATCTGCAACACATTTTGTGTGAAGGAATTCACCACTTCCTGCATTTGCAATTGTTGTGACTATTATTGAAACTGCTTCATTTACAACTTTTCCAACAAATTCTTCTGTTGTTTCCTTTTTAAGTTTCTTTTTGATTGATTTCTTTTTACTCATGATTGATTATTTTAATAATATGTTAATGTATCATCAAGTGTTTCACCTGCTGCAGTTGAAACTGTGATATAACCTGCTTGTGCAGAATATTCTTCATTTACTTGGTCAATTACTTCTGTGTAAACACCATCAAATGGTTTTATTTGAACACTTTCTGCAACTACATTTTCAACACCTTCAACAGATTGAATTGCATCTGTTAATTTCATTATTCTAAATATAGAACTGAAATTTTCTGCTTGAAATGTTTCCAAGAATGTGTTTATTGCATCTTGAACAGGAAAAGTTCCAGGTGTTAACAAACTTTCACCATTTGCAGGATTTATGACTGTTGCATTCACACCAATACGATAATCAATAATTGCTTTGTCTGATTCTTGACTTACAAATGCTAATGGTGTACATGCAAATTTTTTCTGTGACCAATATTCCTTGAATGAAACCATTTCTGTTGTTGTTATAGGAATGGCATTTCCTGCAACATCATATTTTGCAACCTTAATGACTAAAAAACCATTTTCTTTGTCTGCAGATGCTAATTTGATGATTTTCTTGTCATCATCTTCAATGGCATACACAACATTTCCATCAATAAATTCAAGTGCATCACCATTTTGATATTCAAGTGATTCTGCTGCATACCATCTTGCAGTTCCTGTTGGAATTTCTAATGCACGAACTTCAACTTGTTTTTGGAATTCTTCCATTGAAATTTCATTCAAATATGATGAAACTGCAAATGAATATATTAAATTTCGCCAAACAGAAACAAGACTTGTTGAATTAAGTCCATTTAATTCTGGTCTTGATTCCTTGTCAAGAATCATTGCATCTTCAATTTCTTTAATTGTTCTTGGTGTAATGGACATAATTTATTTTTTAAAATTTTTTTTATAGAAATCAACAATTTTATTTTTATTCACAAAATTGAACCAAGATTTATTTTCCAATTCTTCAACATCAGTTTGTGTTGGTAGTTGGCCAACTTTTTCTTCAACAGGAATTCCTGTCTGTTCTGTCACAAATTCTGCAGGAACATCATAAATTCTTCCAATTCTTTCAATTATTTCAGACCATTCTTTTTTGGTTAATTTTTCAATGTGTTGATATGTGAATTTATCATCTGATGCAATTGAAATTCCAAGTTTTGACATTTTAGGAATTAATTCATCATTTATTAAATTCTGAATCATATCTGCATAACCAACAATAAATGCATTTGTATTTTTTTGATGAACTTCACCTTGCGACCTTGAAGAACCTTCATCAAGTACCATTGTTGAACCAATAAGTGCTTTTGACATTTGTTTATCTGCAACATCAATAAAATCTTTAAAAGTGGCATATCCTGCACCTGTTGATGGTGATACAAATTCAATTTCATCATCATTGTCAATTACTGCAAATGCTGCTGTTGACATTGTTTGCATTGTATTAATGGCATTTTGCCTTCTGAAATTGTCTTTTATATTGGTTTTGGTAACTCTAAAAGGTTGACCAAATAATTCATTAAATATTGCCCAAAATTGTGTGACTTCACGCTTTAAAATAAACCACTTTGCTATTTTATTGTATTTACCAAGTTTATATTGGTCACCAAACATTCTTGGATAAATAAATGTTGTCCAAGTTTTAAAGGGTTCATTTGCAAAGAAAATATTTGCGTTGTCATTGTTTTGGTCTGTTGCAATTCCATTTTGTTCAGGTCTTATATTATATCTTGGAATTGATTTAATATAAGTGAATTTGTCATTTTCTATTGGTCCATATTGGATTCCAGAAAAACCCCATAAAATAGATTCAACTGTTATTGATAGCCATTCTTTAAACCAATTTGTTTTGAAAAGTGTTGCTAAATCAAGTTGTGGTTCATTATTTTTATTTAAAACAACAAAATCCATTGATGCAATTCCTTGATATATTGTTTCAGTTACTGCAGTAATATGTGTGTCAATTTCAATTGTTTCATAAATTTCAAGAAGTTCTTGTCTGTTTGGATCATCAACATCTTTTGCCATTTCATAGGCATCTTGCCAATTTGATAATGATGCACGTACAACATTTGATGTTTCTTGTTTTAGTTTATTAAATACATCTGCACCTTTTGGAATTGGTTTATCTGCATTTGCAATTGTTTCAACTATTTTTCTGACTGCAGTGTTATTTTCCATTATATTGAAGTATTTCTTTTGACCACATATTCTGCATATCCTGATGCAAATGAATTTCCACTTTGTGTTGAACCATCTTCAACTTCTGGCAATAGGCCCAAATTTATTTGAACAGTTCCTTTTCTGATTTCTTTTAAATATCCAAGTTTTCCACCTCTTTGTTGTGAATCACCACCATCATATAAGACTTGAATCCAATTTGGTATTTCAGAACCATTGATTCTTGAATAAATAGTATATAAAACAAGTACAACAATTATTTGAACAATTGCAGGATTTCTTGAATCTGCTTTTGTCCAGAACAAAACATCTGTTAATGGTGTATTTGCAGGAACATCTTGAATTGCAAAATACAAATCAGTTCCATCAATAACACGTGCATTTTCTTCATATGTACCTGCAAGAACGTGTGTTTCTATTGGTGCAAATTCTTTGTCTGTGTCGTACCTGAACCTTAAATAAGATGCAGCAACTTCAATTGCAGACAAAAGTTCATTTTGCCAAATTGAATCAGTTGAATCAGTGATTCCATCAAGGTTTTCTTCTGATATAACACTGTAAAAATCAGATTTTAATAAATAGTTGCCCATATCACAAATATAATTAATTAAATTTTAAATACCACCACGTGTGAAATTGTTTTTTTGTGGAACAAATGAATGACTTAAATCATTATTTCTGTTAATAAATGTCATATATTCATCATAGAAACATTTTACAATGAAATATCTTAAATCATCAGTGAAGTGTCCGTGTTCTTCAAATGATATTCCTTTTGAATCAGTTACACGTTTTTTCAACATTCCACCATCTTTGTCTTTCTTGGTTTGAATATAGTCATTTGTTGACTTCACACAACTAACATCAATTATTAATTCAATACCTGGAATAACACCACGCAATATTGCATTTACAAATTCACCAGACATTGCAACACTTGGTGCTTTTCTGAACATTCTTTCTTCAATTGTTGTGACTTTTTTAATCTGTGAAACATATTTCTGCAGAAATGTTCTTTTTTCATCATCAATAGTATTTCTTTGTTTTGTTGTAGGGTCGCCATAAATAAAAACTGTCTGTTTATTATCAACTTTCTTTATGTATTCTGCAACTTTTTGACCTGCTTTTGTAGCTGTGTTGTATGGTTCAGATGCAGGAACTTCTGCAATTTGTCTAATTTCCCAAATATCACCAATTTTAATTGTTTGAAATATTGATGTTGCAATATATGGAAACACATTATTGTCAACTGAAATGTGAAGTGCAGATTCAGGTGTATATGTTAATTGACCAATATGTCTTTCTGTATCAAAGTCTGAAAGAAATTCACCACCTGTTTTAATGTTTTTCGTGTCTTGTTGGTATTGAAAATAAAAAACTGATGGATTCACTGATTTAATCATTAAAAGTTCTTCAACAGTGTGTTTAAATGGCCATAATGCAGTTCCATCATTTTTTAATGCAGGCATTGATAAAACTTCCCATTCTTCTGGACCATCAATCAAATATCCTGACAAATCTTCTGCATCAACTCTTTGCATCACAAGGACAATTGGTGTTCTTCTTGAATTTACCCTTGAACGTATTGTTGAATCAAATCTTTCATTGACTTTTGACCTTACTGTTAATGATTTTGAATCTTCTGGTTTAATTGGATCATCAATCACAATTGCACCACCAAATGAAAAGATGTCACCATCTTCTGTGTTTTCTGGAATAAATTCATCTAATGATTCAGATTCATTTTCTTCATCAACAAGACCTGCACCAAAACCTGTTATTTGACCACCTGTTGATGTTGCATAAACACCACCTTTATCTTGTGTATACCATTTCTTTTTTGACTTGGAATCACGTTTTAATTGTCTATTAAATAACTTTTGATATTCTTCTGACTCAATCAATTCTTTTATTGCTTCTGAATTATCAAGCGCCAATGAATCTGAATATGATGTATGTATGAATTTAGCTTTTGAATTAATTGCAAGACCTTGTGAAATGAATCCTTTCACTATTTGTTCAGTCTTTCCATATCTTGGTGCAATGTTTATGATTAATCTTGTTATTTCACCACGCAAAACTGCATTCAATTTTTCTGCAATTAATCTGTGGTGTTCACCAATAACAAATTTTCTTCCATACTGATGTTTAAAAAAGTAACGTGTGAAAAACAGATTATCACTTAATAATTTAGCTTTTAAGAAACTTTGTTCTTTCATTAATATTCATTTTCAAGACTTTCATTGTATTCTTTCATTTCTTCTTTTGAAAGTTCTTTTGAATTATAATTATAGTTTTTATTTGTATTTTCAACTTTATTTGAAAGACCAAGTTTTGATGCAATAATACTTGAATTAAATGCACCAACAACTGCACCTTCAAATTGTTGTGTTTCAATAATATTGCGTATTCTTTCAGTGACTGTCAAAAAATCTTTTTCTTTTTCATAGTTTTTAAAGGTGTTTACACTACAATCAAGATACAAACAAAGTCCTGTAATACTAAAAGGTGTTTCAGTTGGAATTTCAATCTTTTTGACTTGTGATCCACGAAAATCTGTCTTTTTCCACTTTCTTTTTTGTGTAGATTCAAAATATTCCAACGCTTCTTTCCAAAGTTCATCAGGATTTGACCAAATCTTATTTCTTCCAGATTCAGTTCTTATTTTCCAATATTGATTTCCTTTTTCTGCAGCCATAATTTTGTTTTATCTGTACGGTGTAACAATTAGACTAATTGATTGATTTTCAATTCTTTTGATTTTACGAGTTATTATTCAATAATTCATTTATGTTTTTATCACAAGCCATTTTTTTGTTTTAATATGTGTTTGGTGTTTTATTAATTGTTAATACTGTACCAAGTCCGTTATTCATTCCTGTTGCGTTAGTCTTGAATGATCCGTAAACATTTACATTAAAACCTTCACCACTATCAATATTGTTCCAAAGTGCATTTGGTGCATCTTGAACAAAGTTAGAGTTTGAGAAATTAAATGTTTGAGCACTTAAATTTATATGATCCCCTATATTTTGCAAATAACTACTTAAAAATATTGTTGAATTTACTATTGACATCCCTTTCGTTACGCTTCCTCGGTCTGTTATTTTACCGATAAAACCGTTGAATATATATTCCCCATTAATATCAAGCGAATAGCTTAAATCACTCATTGTTCCGCTTATCGTTCCATTTCCTGCGTATGAAAAAGAAGGACAAGAAAATATAACATCGTCAACATTTAGGTTTTGTGAATAATTATCATTTATTAAATTAGTACCACTATACTTTTTAATTGGATTGTAATAATCTGCAAATGTACTTTCAAGAGTTAATGTATATGTGTTTGAAATAACTTCATTGACCTTCAATTTAAAATATGTTGTTATATCATTTCTAAGCCTAAAACCGAATGTCTTAGATTCGAATCTTTCAGCTATAAAATAGCCAGAATAACCAATTAATCTAACTGGTGAAGTTGCTTCCGTATAAAAATAATCACATTTTATGAATCCCGTATCTACAAGTGATGACGCTGAAGAACCAAAAAACCCTGAAAAACCACTTTGAAACGCTTTTAAATGCAATTCTCTAACATTAATTTTTAACAATGATGGTCTTAAACTTATTCCGACACTATCTTCAAATAATAAAATGGAATAAGGTGCTTCAATTTCAAAATAAGGACAATTCACTTCCAAGTCTGTTCCTAAATTTAAGAACCTAAATGTCCCCGAATTTGGCGTTGTTATTTTAATTGGTCTGTTAGGTATTACTGACAAATCCCGAATACTTGAATCTAAAAAATACAAAGTCCATAACACCCCATTATCTATTGGTAAATCATTATAAGCTCCGTTATCCGTTTGATATGGTTTATTTGCATTGCCCAATTCACCTGTTAAGTCATTACCATTTACAGTGTCTATATAAACCGTTAGTGGCAATAAGGGATTCAAATCATTTGCAGTAATAAAAGGATTTACACCATCTTCACCATCATTTGTTAATTCACTTGTTAATGTTGGAATATTAAAATTTGTTATTGGTCCAGATTGTAAATTTCCACTTGCATCTGTAAAAAGGTAATTCAATGAAACACCATCATCACGTGTGTTTTGATAATTTGAAAGTGTTACATTGTTAGAAATTACACTATTTAAACTTTGAAGTGTTCCTGATGTTGTTATATTTCCTGTATGATTTATATTTCCAATTCCTGTTATATCAAAATTGTTTAAATCAAGATTTCCACCAAGTTGTGGTGTTGTATCATCAATTAAATCTTGAAGAAAATCTGTTAAATTTAATTGTGTTTTAAAATCTGTGAATGCTGTTGCAGAAACAATGTCATTTGAATCTTTTGTCAATAAAGAATCAACTGTTCCAAGATTTGGTGTTTTCTTTAACTTTAATCTGTGGTTTAAAGTTGTTGTTTTCTGTGAAATTGCAAGTGTTGAAATTAACAATGCAATTATTAAAATTAATTTTTTCATTTTTTTATTTTTATAGTAATTCATCAAAACTTATTGTATTATAACTTCCATTATTAAAAAATCCTGCAGGTGTTCCAAAATCTGAAATGTCACCTGTATTGTATTGTGCTTTTATAAAATATTTAGTTCCTGAAACTTCAATAATACCTTGAACCAAATCTTTTTGTTCAACAAATGCAATATTTGGATTTCCAGGATAACGATAAACTGTCAAAAGGCCTTCTTCAATTCTATTTGTTATATCAAATAATTTTCCAAAGTTGGAATTCATTTTTTGACCACCTGTTCTTATTGGATCACCTGTGTCATCATTTGGTGCTGCGCCAAGACCTATTGTTTCTAATGTTGTATTGCTCATAACTTTATTGAATCAAATGTTTTTAAAATAGTATCGAATGTAATATTTGTATTATCCCAATTGAATGGTGGAATATCATTTTTAAATATATAATTGTTTTGTGGAAATTTATTTTTCAATTCATAGAAATCTTGAATGTCTTTGTTAGAGAGTATAGTATCATCAACAACAAGTTCTTGACCTTGTGAAATATCACCACTAAAATTCAAATTATTGTCATCAATAAGTTGATTCAGGAATTCAAGTGTTCCATAAACTTGCAAACATACATCATAAATGTTTTGGTTTGATTTTACAATTATAGTACTCATATTCTTGATGTTGTTTTATCTGCTTTTATATCAATGTCAAGACCACCTTCATCTGTTTCTTCTGCATCAATTTCTTTTAATAAATAACCATCTTTTTCAAGTTCCTGTCTTATTTTCTTCCTGATATTTCTTCCATCATCAGTTGGTGCATTAATAAATGAAACTATTGCAACACCAAGTGTTGGTGATTTTCTGACTTGACCTGCATCTGCATAAACAATATATTGAATGTTTCTGTCATCTGCTTTTTCAATTGCAATGTCACCATTTTGAATTTTCAAGTCTGGTTCAATTATTATATCATTTGAAATTATAGCCATTTATTTAATGTTTAATTTTTTCATCTTCAAAATCTACTTTGTTAAATGGTGTGAAATTTCCAACACTTGTTGATGAAGGTCCAGATGTGTCTGTTCCTGTTTTAACAAGTCCGTGTGTATGTGAATTCAAGCTGTTTTTCATTGAATTCAATTCTGAAATTAAACCATTCATTTTTGTCACTAAATCTGAAATGATTATCATTCCACCAAGATTTCCACCATTGAACACCCAAGAATCTGTTTCAACTTTCACATCATCACAAAATATATTATAATCATCTTGTATTGCTAATATTTTTGAATTTGCAACTTCTTGAATGATATTTGAATTTATAAGAACTTTGTCTGATTCTTGAACCACAATACATTGTGCAACTGTGTTTGAATGAAAACCAACAACAACTTTTGTTCCTTCTTTTGGAACAATAACAAATGATTCTGGACCACCATCAACAATTGTTTTCATTCTTACTGTTTCAACATCTGATTTTTCATCTATTGGTGTGAACTTAAAAGTGAAATCTGATTCATTAATTTCTGATGCAACACCAAGTTTCAGATACAGTTCTTCTTTACTTGCCCAATTTTGAATGAATGATGATAAAATATCAGGTATTGCCATAACACAAATATAAATAAAAAAACCTTAACTATTTAATTAACAGTTAAGGTTTTAATTTAATAATAACTAACCAAACTTTACATAATAAAAAATATTAATTTAATGAAATCAAAGTACTAATATAATGAATTAAATCTGATAATGTGTAATAAATAACACCAATAATTGAGTATATAAAAATCAATAATAAAATTCCAATGAATATTTTTCCAAATAAATCAAGTTCTGAATACACTTCTACGAATTTTTTCATTATAATATTTTTATTAAAATTTAACTTTAGACAATCGAGTAGACGGCTCCGTCCATAATTGAACGGAGTGCGCCTCTCACACCACCGTACGTACGGGTCTCGTATACGGCGGTTCAACAATGATACTCATCGCTTGTAGTATTCAATTAAACTAACATAACCTTTCATTTTCAATC